>JADMIO010603815.1_pt1 | contig 130417 bp, 139 predicted proteins | sample 8958161 | NCBI WGS metagenome assembly JADMIO01 (sample SAMN16585339, study PRJNA669376) | soil metagenome | isolation source: Crop rotation soil | place: USA: Cullars Rotation, Alabama | collected 2011
GCCGCGACTTCAAGTCACGTGAATTCCAAGCTTCGGATCCCACTGTGCTGGAAAATAGTGATCCGGCTTAATCTGATTTGCAGTGAGCAGGAACTTTACTGACTCTTCGTATTGGCCAATTTGATATTCGAGGTTGGCGGCCATGATCTGGGCATCGAAATCTTTGGGATTCGCGCGGGCCTTTTGAATCAATTGCTGCACTTCCTGCATCGACTGCTGTTGATCGCCGCCACCAGTGCCGTCAGCGCCGACCGGCGGATGATCCGGCGGTAACTGCTGTCGTTGTTGTGTCGTGGCCGAGCGTTCGGCTTCACGCTGGCTCATCACGCCGTGCAGCATGAAGCCGATGATGAAGCCCAGCAGGATTCCGATAATGGCGAAAAGAAAATTTTCTCTGGTCAAATGTGGCGCTCCAAACTAGTCGACGTTTTTCAGGAGCCGGCGAATTTCTTCGCGCAGCGCGGGCGTGTCCGGGTGACCATGACGATTGATGGCGTGGTTTACCGCTGCGTCGAGCAGTTCCTCTTCCGTGCCTTCGAGACGTAGCGTGCAGCCGCTCTCGCTCGGGTAATCGCGACAGTCAATTGCTTTCCTTTGCGCGTCAGTCATGACTTTGCCTTTCGTTGTTAACGGGTCGCCGGAACAGGCCGGGTCGCGTCTTCGATATTAATTTGGCGTGGACTGCCCACGGCCAGATAAACAAGAATCACAACCACCGGAAGTGCAATGGCCAGTGCATAGCCGATTTTGCGCGCGAGCATTGGCCGCGAACGCTTCTCATCACTCGCGGTGAGATCGTCCAGCAGTCGCCGCTCGATCTCCTCCTTGTCCTGTTGATACTGCGCTTCGCTAAGGAGACCGGATTTAAGATCCGCCTCCAATTCCCGATGCTGGTCCTGGTAGACAAGCAGATTTGCGGCGCGCGCTTCATCGGCTTTGGTTTTTGCGTTGCTCTCAAAAAGAGGAGGCAAAACAAACCAAAGCGTAAACAAAAGCATGAGCGCGCAGATGACCCAAAAAAGTAACATGATATTTTTACCAGGGCGCCGGCTTTAATCGTCAATGCAGGCGTGACCGGCAGCCTACGTATTCAAAAGTTTCTCTGCACGGCGACGTTCTTCGGCGGTCAGTGGCTTCTCGTCAATAACATCGCGTCGCCGTTTGAGATAACGATAGAGCAAGAGCGTGCCGGCAATCAGTAACACAAATGGCCCAAACCAAAGAAAGTATGTCGAGGCCTTGACTGGCGGGTTGTAAAGCACGAAATCGCCATAGCGCTGCGTCAGGAAGGCCAGAATCTCCTGATCACTTTTGCCCGCCTTCATCTGCTCGCGTATTTCGCGGCGCAGGTCTTCGGCTAGATCTGCCTGCGAATCGGCGAGGGTCTCATTCTGGCAAACCAGGCAACGCAATTGCTGCGTGAGCGCTTTCATGCGCTGCTCGATTTGCGGATCTTCTGCAGGCTGCGCGTCTTTCGCCGCCGATAAGAACGGCACACACGCGAGCGCCAGAATTAAGAATATGGTTCTTTTCACTGATTCAATTGTCTGGCCAGCGGCACGATCTGTTTTTCCCAAACATCCTTGGTAACTGGTCCGATTTGCTTGAATCGAATCACGCCGTTCTTGTCGATCAAGAACGTTTCAGGCGCGCCATAGACGCCATAGTCAATCGAAGTGCGACCTTCGACATCGAATGCGACTCCGGCGTAGGGATTACCAAACTCTTCGAGCCAGCGCATGGCGGCGGCACGGTCGTCTTTGTAATCAACTCCGTAAATCGGGATTAGGGCGGTGCGCGCATACTCGACGAGCATCGGATGTTCCTCGCGGCAGGCAATACACCAGGTGCCCCAAAAGTTAACCAGCCAAACTTTTCCGCGCATGTCCTGGGCAGAGATCGTTTTCGCGGGATCGCTCAATTGCGGCAATTGAAATGCGGGTGCGGCTTTATTAATCAACGGCGAGGGAACTTCGTGAGGGTCGCGGCCCAGGCCAATGAATAAAAATATTACCAGCCCGATGAACAACGCGAGGGGAACTAATAACAATTTGTTCATCTTACTCGGCTACTCCTGATGCCGTCGCAGGAACTTTTGCGACCTCGGCTTTCGCCTTAACTTCTTTGCGCGCTTTTTCAGCGTGGAGCGCGTAGCGCCGGTCGGTGACAGCAAATGCGCCGCCGATCGCCATCAATAGGGCGCCACCCCAGATCCAATTGATTAAAGGCTTATGATAGACGCGTACTGTCCAGGCGCCGCCCTCAACCTGATCGCCGAGCGACAGATACAAGTCGCGCCAGATGCTGCGATCGATGGCTGTTTCCGAAGTCACATTTTGGGATGCGGTAAATGCGCGCTTTTCCGGATGCATCATGCCTATAACCGATCCAGCTTTGGTCACCTGAATGTCGGCACGGACCGCCTGATAATTCGGGCCGCGCAATTGCGATATGTTGTCCAGACGAAATTCATAGCTGCCCGCGGTGACTGTGTCGCCGATCTGCATGCGCACATCCTTCTCGGTCTGGTAACTCGTTACCACGGTAATGCCTGCGACAAAGACTGCTACGCCGATGTGCGCCAGGTGCATGCCATAAAAACTGCGCGCCGGCGCTGCCAGCCGTCCCAAGAAAGATGAGCCGGAGGAAGCGCGGATGCGGGTGAAAATATTTTGGAGCGAGGTGACGACAATCCACACCGCTAGTAATAATCCGAGACTGGCTCGCCAATGCCAGCCGCCAATCACAAAGGGAAGTACGATCGCGGTCAAGACGCTGAGAGCAAAAGCAATACGCAATCGCACGGCGAGCTCGGGCAGCTTTGCCTGCTTCCAGCGCGCGATTGGTCCGACGCCGATCAGGAACATGGCCGGCGCCATCAACGGAACAAATACAGCGTTAAAGTAGGGCGGGCCGACTGAAAGTTTTCCAAGATTCAGCGCATCTATGAAGAGCGGATAGAGCGTGCCGAGCAGAACCGATCCTGCCGCGACAGTCAGTAGCACATTATTCGTCAGCAGAAGTGACTCACGAGAAAGTAATTCGAACTTGGAACCGAGGCCGACCTGTTTGGCGCGCCAGGCGTAAAGTGCCAGGGATCCGCCGATTACCGCAGTCAGAAAGGCCAGGATGAAAATGCCTCGTTTCGGATCGGTTGCAAACGCGTGCACGGAAGTGAGCACGCCCGATCGAACCAGAAACGTCCCGAGCAGACTTAATGAGAAGGTCGCGATCGCCAGCAGGACGGTCCAGCTTTTAAAGCCGCCACGCTTTTCCGTAACCGCCAGTGAATGGATCAGGGCAGTTCCGACGAGCCACGGCATGAACGAAGCATTCTCAACTGGATCCCAAAACCACCAGCCACCCCATCCCAATTCGTAGTAAGCCCAAAAGCTTCCCAACGCGATGCCGCACGTGAGAAACATCCACGCGACCGTGGTCCATGGTCTTGACCATCGCGCCCACGTCGCGTCAAGCCGGCCTCCAATCAAAGCGGCGATCGCGAAGGCAAACACGACGGAAAATCCTACATAACCCATGTAAAGCATGGGCGGATGCGCCACCATCGCCGGATCCTGCAATAGCGGATTCAGGTCGCGCCCGTCGGCAGCTGCCGGGATCAATCTTTGAAACGGATTCGATGTCAGCAGCATGAACAGCAGGAAACCAATGCTAATCGACGCCATCACGGCCAATACACGCGCCACAATTTCATCCGGAAGGTGGCGGCTGAACAAAGTAACCGCGACCATCCAGAGCGTCAGCATAAATGTCCACAAAAGGAGCGAGCCTTCATGTGATCCCCAGGTTGCTGCCAGCCGGTAGTGAAGTGGCAATTGCGAGTTTGAGTTGGTGGCTACGTTGAGCACCGAAAAGTCGTTGGTGATAAATGAATATCCCAGGCTTCCGAAGGCAACCAGCACGAAAAGGAATTGGGCCTGAGCGGCGGGCCGGGCGACACCGATTAGCTGAGTTATCCCGCGGGCCGCGCCAATTTGTGGAAGCGTGGCAATGACGACGCCCAACGCGAGTGCGAGTATTAGTGCGAATTGTCCAATCTCGGGGATCATTATTTGATGAGAGCGTGGTCTTCGGTCTGCAATCGACTCAGAGGCTTAACGCGTCCGGCCTACTCCAAAAAACTATTTTGAAAGCGTCTTCGCAGCGTCGTTAGCGGAGTTCTTCACCTTCTCCATATCTTTTGCTTGATCGAGCGCGCGCGCAGCTTCAGGCGGCATATAGTTCTCGTCGTGCTTGGCCATGATTTGATCGGCGTAGAAAACTCCGTCACCACCCACGCGTCCCTGGGCGACGCAGCCGCGACCTTCTTTGAAAAGATCCGGGAGGATTCCTTTGTAAACCACAGCGATGTTGCTTGCTGTATCGGTTACATTGAATCGCACCGTAAGACCATCGCTATCGCGTTTCAATGTGCCGTTCTGCACGAGACCGCCGATGCGAAAAGTTTTGTTGACCGGGGCTTCCTTCGCGGCGACCTGCGTCGGACTGTAGAAGAAGACGAGATTATTTCGAAAGGCGCCGAGCACAAGCCACGTTGCCAAGCCGATCGCAGCCAGACTCGCGCAGATGAAAATTATTCTCTTGTGACGACGTTTCATAAATTACTACTCATTACCTATAAGCGCGATATTAGTGAGAACCACCAGCTTCAAACTCACTCTCACCAGGACTTAACGTTCTGGCAATTGCTCGTTTGCGTTTGATGATCATCAGGACCTCGAGTCCCAGCAGCGCGAACGTAACCGCGTACGATGGCCACACGTAAACTCCGTAGCCACCCATCGAGACGAATTCTGACCAACTGGACCAATGCATATTTATCTTAAGCTGACGCCACGGACTCTGCGAGCCAGGGCGCCTCGCTCTCTCTTTCCAAAATGATGCAGCGTACGCGTGCGAGTGTAATGGCCACGGAATAAACCCAACATGCGGCGGTCAAGACGAGCATCGCCGCGAGCATGCTCGGCGCCATGGTCGGCTTGTTGGCAATCCGAATCGTCGCGCCCTGGTGCAGAGTATTCCACCACTGGACTGAGAAATAAATAATCGGCACGTTGATTACGCCAACGAGCGCCAGCACGGCGCCGGCCCGATCGGCGCGGCGTGTGTCATCGATCGACGATTGAAGAGAAATGAATCCGATGTATAGGAACATTAGGATCAGGGTGGATGTCATGCGCGCATCCCAAACCCAGTAAACGCCCCACGCCGGCTTTCCCCACAGCGATCCCGTCACCAGCGAAATAAAAGTAAAAATCGCCCCTGTTGGAGCAATGGCGGTCGCCATCATTGAACCCAGCCGGGCATTAAAAGCCCAACCGATTCCGGCGTAGGCTGCCAACAACACGTAAAGAAACATGCCCATCCACGCGGCGGGAACATGAATAAAGATGATGCGATAGGAATGGCCCTGCTGGAAATCGACGGGCGCGACAAAAAAACTCAGGTACAGCCCAATGGCAAAAAGTACGATGGCCAAACCGGTGAACCACGGCAACATTTTCCCCGCGAGTGGGTAAAAATTCACAGGTGCGGCGTACTTGTACCAGTTGATTCTCGATTTGCTCATCTATTTAGGGGCTTCATCTTCTTATTCGACGGCCGACTGCCTCGGGAAACAATTCTTATTCCACAGATATGCGTAAAGCTGCGCTGGTTGCCCAGGGAGCAAAAGCCAGGGCCAGAACAAGAGTCGCACCTAATAATAGAAGATAGGGACGTGCTTCCGCACCTGCGACGCTTGCTTCAATCGCTCCGGCGCCAAATATTAAGACGGGAATATAAAGAGGCAAAACAAGAAGCGCGACCAGCACGTTCGCAGACCGCAACCCGAGCGTGAGCCCAGATCCGATCGAGCCGATCAGGCTCAGTACAGGCGTACCCAGAAGCAGCGAAACTACCATCACTCCCAGCGTATTCTGCGATAGTCCGAACTGAAGGCCAAGGACAGGGGCGATCGCCACCAGCGGAACTTCGGAAACCAGCCATTGGGCAAATACTTTCGCGAGCACAATCAGATAATGAGGTTGCGGAGTCAGCAAGAGCTGTTCGAGAGTCCCGTCCTGATAATCATTTCCAAAGATTCGATTGAGTGAAAGCATCGAGGCGAGCAAGGCCGCTACCCACACAACTCCCGGCGCGATGGTGCGCAGCAAAGTCGCTTCCGGACCAATGCCCAAAGGAAACAGGCTGACCACGATTATGAAAAAGAATAATGTGGCCAGAACATCGGTGCGCCGGCGCCAGGCGAGCAGCAGATCGCGCCAGACAAGGGCGCGAAACATTGAAAACATCGAGGGGGAAGTCACGATAGTTGAATTCGTTGCGCGCCTTCGGAAACCAGATCGAGCTCCTGGTGCGTTGCGAAAATAGTCAGGCCGCCGTCCGCCAGGTGTGCGGCGACCAGCTCTCGGGCGAGTGCGATTCCTGCGTCGTCAAGCGACGTGAGCATTTCGTCGAGAATCCATAATCTTGCTCGCGACAATAATAGTCGCGCGAGTGCCAACCGCCGGCGCTGACCCGCTGACAAAAGGCGGGCGGCCAGGTGACGCTGGCGGCTTAGGCCGACTCGTTCGAGCGCTCGTTCGGTATCTGCGGCGCTGACGGCGTTGCCGGCGACGCGTTCCGAAACCGTCAAATTTTCCTGGGCGGTCAACTCATCTTTTACTCCATTCAGATGGGCGACGTAGGCGATTGCGGCAAAATATTCTTCGCGAAGCCGCCCAATACTAGTGCCATTCCAGCGGACCTCTCCCTCAGCGGGAGTCGCCAGGCCGCAAAGAATCCTCATGAGGCTCGTTTTGCCTCCGCCGTTCGGCCCACGTAATTCAAGAAATCCGCCGCGTTCCAGAGAAAAGCTCAAATCACGGAACAACCGGCGGTTTCCGCGCACGCAACCGAGACTGATGACTTCGAGCATTCGACTACCTGAACTACTAAGCGAGGGCCAACAAGCCTGACATACTAACAGCAGTTTGTGATGTTTGTCTTTTTATTGAATCGCCCGGCAGAGTCCTGGATTGAAACTCTCAAATCATCCTCTGCGCTCTCCGCGCATACCTCCGCGGTTTCTGCGGTGAGTGTTTTCCCCAAGTCCTCTAACCGCAGAGGGTACGGAGGAATTCGCTGAGGAACGCTGGGGAAAGCTAAATTAGAATTGGACCGCTTGCAGAACCCACGAGCGGATCAAGTTGCCTGGTCGCGAACTTTAGCGATCCATTCCCGGAATGCATCGGCCGAAAGACGATGTCGGAAGGCTTCAACGCCATCTATTTCCAGTACGGGAATGTCATAACGATAGCGGGCCGACAGGTTTTCATCTGTCTCAATGTTGACCTCTCGCAGTTCGTATAATTCTTCGCAGTTGGATTTGGCCATCTCAGCTTTCATGACTTCGCAGAGATGACATCCAGGTTTGCTGTAGAGAATTACGTGCGCCTTATGTCTCATATTGGTATTTCAATCGTCCGGTATCGACTGGTTATTTGTGACCGTGCTCGCGCTAAACGTCAAGTTTGGCAAGTGGAAAACTTTGCAAACTATCCGCTTGCCAATCTCGCAGCAAACAGGGTATAAGATTTGGCTGCCGCGCTAATTCATAAATCTTTTTTGGTGTGGCGCCATTCTAGTGAACAGGTTTGTAATCGTTTTCGCAGAGACTTTAATCCCTGTGCCGTGCGGGATTGTATGTTAGTCAGCAATTCCCGGCGTCGCAGTGTGTAAAGTCTGGTCCGTGGCTTTTCAGGGGAGGTCATCGGAGTGGACAGCAGTCCAAACACGGAAACAACAACCGGCGCGCCTGACGCAGGCGCGGCCCCACTGGCCGCGAGGATCCCGGCCAAGCCGCCGGCACGAACTCCGGCGGTGGTGGTCGAATCCGTGCCCGATCCGCCGGTGAACAAGACGCGCCGTCGCATTGTCTGGTGGGGTGTCTTCGGCTTTCTTTCGACCTGCTTCCTGATGTTTGTGCGGTTCTTCCTGCCGCGCTCGATCACTGAACCTTCCAGCACCTTCAAAATCGGTTTTCCCGGAGATTACGCCCTCGGAGTAGATACCAAGTGGCAACAGCAATACCGCATCTGGGTCGATAAGACTTCGGATCGCCTTTTCGTCGTGTATGCGCGCTGCACTCACCTGGGTTGCACGCCCGACTGGAAGGCCAGCGAAAACAAGTTTAAGTGTCCATGCCACGGCAGCGGCTATGACAGCGAAGCCATTAACTTTGAAGGCCCTGCGCCGCGGCCAATGGATCGCGCTCACGTCGAGCTGGATGCCGAAGGTCAAATCGTAGTGAACGTAGCGAAGCTTTATAAATGGGAAAAGGGAGTTCCCGCGCCGGGCGAATTTAATGATCCCGGGGCTTTTATTCCGCTCTAAAGTCAGAACCACCTGCGGTAGATGGTGCGTGAAGATATGGACGAGAAGAAGCAAGAGACAGAAACCAAGCAACTACCCGGCGATAAAAGCAATGCCGGGCTGGTTGGGCGCGCTAAAGATTCGGCGGTCGCGCTGAAGGATCGCGCTATCGAAGAAGCGAAGGAATACAAGGATCCCCAGCAGACTCAGGTGTGGAAGTCGATCTTTCGCGTTTCCCACGAGCGCTCTGATCCGCGCAATCGCTCTCTCTCGATTCTTTCCAACGTCTTTCTTCATCTTCATCCGGCGAAAATCAATCGAGATGCAGTGCGCTATCAATACACCTGGGGCATGGGCGGCATCACGTTCTACCTTTTCATCGTGCTGACCTTCACCGGTGTGCTGCTGATGTTTTATTACCATCCTCAGAAGATTCAGGCTTTTCAGGACATTCTCTATCTCGAGCACGACGTCCCATTCGGAAAATTGCTGCGCAACATGCACCGATGGGCCGCCCACTTGATGGTGATTACGACCTGGCTGCACATGTTTCGCGTGGTGCTCACGGGTTCTTATAAAAAGCCGCGCGAGTTCAACTGGTGCGTGGGTGTGGTGCTGTTGGTGCTTACTCTGCTGCTTTCGTTTACCGGATACCTGCTGCCCGACGATCAACTCGGATTCTGGGCGGTCACGGTAGGCACGAACATGGCACGCGCCACTCCGCTGCTTGGCAACGAAGGACCTTTTGGACCACAGCTAGGACTGACTCCTTATAACGACGTGAGATTTGGGTTGCTGGGCGGTTCGATTGTGGATGCGAATGCTTTGTTGCGCGCCTACATTTGGCACTGCATCGGCATCCCGCTGGTGGCGTCAATATTTATGGCGGTGCATTTCTGGCGCATTCGCAAGGACGGCGGCATATCGGGTCCGGCGCCGATGATGCTTGAGTCGGAAATGAAAGTGGCCAGGAAGAAATGAATTGATTTGAGATCTCAGCTCGCAGATCTCGGCATCGGCAAATCTGGGAAATAGGATTTAATGGAAACTCCACAGCCAAACTCGCGACGCAAAAAGCTCATCTGGCTTATTGTGGCGGTCGTGCTCGTAGGCCTGTTCGCGTATTCGGTGCAGGACTGGCACCAGCTTTGGAAGATTGTGTCCGCGCCCGACAACGTGCCCATTGTCGCGATGCTGTTTCTAGTGCCGTTTTTCACCTGGCTTGGAGTCAAACAAGCAGTTGCGAATGACAATTTAATCGGCGAATTAGAAGCGGATCCAAAATTAGCCAAGACACATCATCGCAAGGCTGAGCCCTGGCGTCCCGGGTGGGCGAAAGAGCTGCACGTCTGGCCTTACCTCGTGCGCGTCGAGTTTCTCGCCGCGGTGATCGTCACTGTTATTTTGTATGTTTGGTCAATCACGCTTAACGCGCCTTTGGAAGAGCCGGCCAATCCAAACTTGACCATGAATCCCTCGAAGGCGCCGTGGTATTTCCTCGGTCTTCAGGAAATGCTCGTTTATTTCGATCCGTGGATCGCGGGCGTAGTGATGCCCTCAATCATCATGGTCGGCCTGATGGTCTTTCCTTACGTGGATTCAAATCCACTGGGCAACGGCTATTACACCTACCGGCAGCGTCGATTCGCAGTCAATATGTTCGGCTGGGGCTTTCTGATGTGGATTCTGCTGATTTTCATCGGCACGTTTATCCGCGGACCTGGCTGGATTTGGTTCTGGCCAGGACAGACGTGGGACCACAACACAGTAGTATTCGATCGTAATCGCGATCTGCATGAAATCATCGGATTAACACCGGCGAATTTCCCCGGGAATCCGCTCATGCTCAAAATTGTTGTGGCAGTTTTCGGGCTGCTGGTCGTCAGCGCGTTCTTTATCGTCAGCGCCTTATTCTTCCACTGGCTCATGATGCGAGCGCCGTTCAAGTTTCGGTATCTGAAATCCTGGAGCGAGTTCAAAAAGTGGGCCACCATCTCCGGCGAATTTGAGCGCAAGCTCCTGGCCAACACCAGTCTGCTTCAATATGTGACTTTTCAGTTTTTTGCAGTAACAGTTTTGATGGCCATGCCGGTGAAATTATTTTTGCGGCTGGTGTTTACCATCAAGTACGTGTGGGTTACTCCCTGGTTTAATGTCTGACGAACATTTGCGGGATTCGTAAGCAGAATTCCTGGCGCGCGAAAACTTATCAAACATGGCCGAACCTACGGAACCGAGCTCATCACTGGTTAAGAAAGAAGCCGAGCCGCAGCGCGATCCGATTGTCGCGCGCTCGACGAGCGCGATTATTCTGATTTGCACGTTACTGCTCGTCGGCTCGTCCGTTTGGGCGCTGTACGATGAAGCGTATGGACAACGACCGTGGCGAGGGATTCAGCGCCAATTCGTAACACGTTACACGGCGTACCTGAAAAGTATTCGCAAAGATGCGGGCAAATCCGAAGCAGAAATAAAAGAATCGCCTGAATACCAGCAGCTTGATGCGGCGGCCAAAGAGGCGGATGAAAAAACACGCGATCGCCGTAAGGAAATTGACGCGCAGGTCGCGAAGATTCAAGCGCGACTCGATGCGGTAACCGATCCATTCCAAAATCAACGCGGTCGCATCGTTGTCATTACCTACAATCTCGAAACCGCTCCGAATAAGTTCTGGAAAAACCGCTACAGCCATCAATTAGACAGCAAGAAAAAAGAGAAGGTAACTGTCGAACTGCCCGACGAGTCGGGGAAAAAGACTCCGCATGCGATGGACTATGCGGAACTTGAGAAGACTTTCAATGATCTGCGCGACGAGAAAGCAAAGGTGCTCGGTGAAAAAGCCGAGTTGCTGAAAGAGTCGAGCGAGCTGGCCAAAAAACGTGATGAATATCTGAAAAACCACGTCAGTCTTTTGCCGCAGAAGAGCATTAACGATCTCATCACCAAGAATGAAAACGCTTTCGATTACACGATTCTCGGTCATCAGATTAATGTGAACGAATTCGGCATCGTCGATCGGTGCGAAGTCTGTCACCTGGGCGTGCGCGAACCCCTTAACATCAAAGCGTCGGATATGGCGCCGGGCGGCCCGGGCAAAAAACCTGATGAGCTAGCGAATGCTTTTGTCAGCCATCCGCGCAAAGAACTGCTGCAAATTCACAATCCGGAAAAGTTTGGTTGTTCTGCATGTCACGGCGGTAACGGCCGCGCCACCACAAGTATCGAGAAGGGCCACGGCTTAAATCCGTTCTGGCTTCACCCGCTTTTCCCAAAGGACAACACCGAAGCGGGCTGCCAGATGTGTCACGCCAACGACCGGGTCACGCAGGGCGCCGACAAACTGAACCTGGCGAAGGATCTATTTTATCAACGCGGTTGCGTGGGCTGCCATCGCATGGAAGCGTTTGACCGCGAGAGTGACGCCCTCACAAATGCGCGCCAGCAAATCACGCAACTGCAAGAGCAAATGACCGCCAACGATCGGCAGTCGAGGCTCGATACTGAGGCGAGCGCGAATACCGGCGATGACGCTGAGATTAAACGATTGCTCGCGCATGCTGAGTCGCTGCGGGTGCAAAACAGCCTGCTGGCAGCGCGCATCGATGATCTCAACTTACAGACGCGGTACCTGCAACAGGACCAGAAGAAAGTTGGCCCGAATCTCAAAGACATACGTTTGAAACTGCGCAAGGACTGGATTCCGCAGTGGCTTAAGGATCCGCAGGCATTTCGACCCGGCACCAAAATGCCGACGTTTTGGCGATTCGAAGTCGACGGCCAGGAAGGGGCGAAAGATCTGAAAGCGGTCGCGGCTTATTTGTGGCAGCAAAGCTTTGACGGCAAAGTTCCCGCGCAGCAACAGGGCGACAAAACCAAGGGCAAAGATTTATTCGACACCCGTGGCTGTCTCGCTTGCCATTCCATCGGCGAAGGAGACGCGAAGGTTGGCGGCACATTCGCCGCAAATCTTACCAGGGTCGGAGCGAAGGCCAACTATGATTACATCGTGCGTTGGATCTATAACCCGCGCGAACGTTGGGCGCCATATTGTCCCAAGGAAAAGCGTGACCTGACTCCCGACGATTATTCGAAACACGGCAAACCATTTGTTTTCGACACAGAGCTTAATTCGACTTGTCCGAACGACGGGGCTGAGCTGCAAGTGCAAAACATGACGGTAATGCCGAACCTGCGTCTCTCAGAACAGGACGCGCGCGATATTGCTTCGTATTTGTTTTCGCTCGCGGGTCCGTCTGCCGGCGAGGATGTTTCGTTCATGGACGATCCCAATCTCGCCGCCGAAGGAAAGGCGGAAATTAAGCAATATGGATGCGCGGGTTGTCATGAGATAAAAGGCTTCGAGGAAGAACAGCGGATTGGAAAAGAATTAACTACTGAAGGCGCGACTCCGCTTGAGCGTCTCGATTTTGCTCTGCTGACGCAGGATGCTGAATACGGCCGCGAAGTCCTCAAGGACTCGGATGGAAAGCCGCTCAGACTCCATCCCGGTGAAAAAGAGAAGGAGTGGTACAACCACCGCGGATTCTTTGAGCACAAGCTCGCCGATCCTTCGATTTATGATCGGGGCAAATCAGAGTATCTCGAACCAAAAGATCGTCTGCGCATGCCGAAGCCGTATTTGACGGACGAATGGCGAACTAATTTGACGACGCTGTTGCTGGGCAGTCTTGGCGCTGAAGGCGCGAATGTTCCGCAGAGTCTCTTCTATCGTCCGCCCGACCAGCGGCGACAGGATATTCAAAACGGTTGGTGGGTTATAAAGAAGTACAACTGCATGGGTTGTCACGTCTTGCAACCCGGTCAAAACGTCGCTGTTTATAACAATGGCGCGGAACCGACGACCTTGGGCGGCGCGGTCCTTAACTGGATGCCTTACTACCAAAACCAGAAGGAACTGCTACCGCCAATGCTGACAAGTGAAGGTGCGCGTGTCGATCCGGAGTGGTTGATGAGATTCCTCAAAGATCCTTCTTTGATGCAGGCCGGCGAGAAACCTCCGACACCGGAAAATGCTGCGCCGCCGAAAGCCGCAGCGTCGCCTTCGCCGGGCGCGGCGAACACCTCGGCGCCGGTCACGGCGAGTGCGAATGACCAAAGCAACGGCCGGTTAATACCGCAGCCCGGCGCAAATCGAAATGGCGTCCGTCCGTACCTGCAGGTACACATGCCGACGTTTAATTTTTCGCCAAATGAATTGCGCGTTTTGGTTCGGTTCTTCGTGGCGGTTTCATCGCAGAGCGATCCGTACATTAAAGAGCCGATGGTGCCCATGACCGAAGCCGAACGCGCCATCGCAAGAAACATTTTCGTTTCAGGCACGCCTTGTCTGAAGTGCCATATCACCGGTGAGCCGTCACACGATGCGAAGGCGATTGCTCCGAACTTCCTTTTGGCCAGTGAGCGTCTAAAACCGGATTGGACTTTCCGTTGGCTGCTCGATCCCGCGCAGATTAGTCCCGGGACGGCGATGCCAACCGGCCTGTTCAAGAAAGAGGGCGACCGTTGGGTTGTGAACCTTCCCAATCCGCCCGCCGATGTGAATAACTATCACGGCGATCACGCGCGGTTGCTGGTTCGTTACATGTTTTTGATGACACCAGACGAGCAGAGACGTCTGCTGTCCGCGTCGCCGGCACCTGCGGCTCAACCTGCAACTCAACCCGCGCCGAAGACGGGACGCGTAACGCGAAGGTCCGGGAATGAATTGGCCCGTCGTAATCATCGGCGAGCGCGCGCGATTCAATTTCGCAAGAGTGTGAAGACAAGCGTCAAACCGGGTCATGAGGCGACGCTCGGGAAAGCGCTAAGCATGACGCTAATGGACAATTTGCACGCTAACGTAGAATTAGTTTTCTGATGTATCCTTGGTCGAATCCGAAGTCATTTCAGTTGAAGGAGTAGGAAATTATGTTGAGTAAACATGCTCGATTGTGGCTGGGACTGATCGCAGTCCTTGGCCTGATGTCGATGGCCTCGTCTTGCAGCAAAGCGCCGGAAGGTGATGCCGAAGGGCCCGCCGCCGGTGCGGAATACGTTTCCAAGGGAGACGAGGGAACGATTACCGGCAAGATAAGCTACAACGGGACTGCGCCGACGCCGGCGAAGATTGATACTTCCGCGGATGCCAATTGCGCTAAGAAGAGCCCGGACCTGGCGGGCGAAGAGTGGGTAGTCAAGGATGGCAAAGTCGCGAACACTTTCGTCTACATCAAGGAAGGCACACTCGCGGATGGGAAGAAAGTTACGGACCTGGGCTGGAAAGCAGCAACTGCTCCGATCACTCTCGATCAGAATGGTTGCCATTACAAGCCGCACGTGCTGGGCGTCATGGTGAATCAGCCGATCAGCATCACCAACAGCGACCCGACGACGCACAACGTTCACTTCCGCCCGACGAAGAATCCTGATTGGAACCAGTCGCAGCCAAATGGTGCGCCGGCGCTGTCGCATAAACTCTCGACAGCCGAAGTGCTGGTGCCCGTCAAGTGCGATCAGCATCCGTGGATGCGTTCGTTCATCGGTGTTATGAAGCACCCGTTTTTTGCGGTCAGCGCCGAGGATGGCAGCTTTACGATCAGCGGAGTGCCTCCCGGCAAATACACCGTGGTCGCCTGGCATGAAGGTCCCGGCAACGGAACTGAGAAGACCGTGGAAATAACCGTACCCGCGAAGGGTTCAGCCACGGCTGATTTTGCTTTTGGTGGCACGGCTGAGTTGCGCGGGCAACCGAGTTCAATCCCGATCGTTTCGGCGATTGAATTTCCCATGATGCACAAATAAAAGGAATTGCCGATTTCCGATTGCCAATGGCCGATTACCTGGCACTTGGCAGTCGGAATCAGTCGGCAATAGGCATTCGACAATCGAAAATGTCCAAGGGTGTACATCGTTTCGCGCTTATCGTGGCCGGCGCGACGTTCTTTCTCATACTTGCCGGCGCCAAGGTGACCAGTCACGATGCGGGCCTGGCCACTTATGACTGGCCTCTCTCGAACGGGCAGGTGTTTCCCGAGATGGTGGGCAACCTGTATTACGAGCACGGTCACCGTCTGATCGCCGCCGCCGTAGGATTGCTGACCATCGGTCTCGCGGTTTATGTGCAACTGCGCGAGAAACGATCTTGGGTGAGGCGCCTTGCCTGGGCGGCTCTTGGCATGGTCGTGGCGCAAGGCTTACTCGGCGGAATTACGGTAAAGCTCAATCTGCCGCTGGCTGTTTCCAGCGCGCATGCGACCTTGGCGCAGCTGTTCTTTTTGACCACCGTGAGCCTCGCGGTATTCACATCGCCCGGCTGGATTTCGCGCTCCGCGAGCATCAGCGAAGACGGCGCGGGTATTTCGATCCGAACGCTGGGGGTCGTTACGCTCGCATTGATCCTGACGCAATTGGTTTTGGGAGCAACGCTTCGACACTCAGCCACCTGGGATCAGTTTCTGCCGAGTGGTTTGTTGCTCGCTCATATCGCCGGAGCGTTTCTGGTTTCGGTGGGATTAATGGCCACGATAATCACTGTGATGCGCCGGCACAGGAGCGAGAAGTTTCTGACCCGGCCGGCGTGGGTCGCCTTGGGTCTTTTAATTGTGCAACTTCTGTTGGGTGTTACGGCATACATCACTCGCGCCGCATCGCCCTACGGATCGCAGCCGTTGAATCCCATGATTTCAGTGACGGTTGCTCACGTTGCCTGCGGAGCGCTGGTTTTTGCCGCCACGATCGTTTTGACTTTGAGAGCGTTCCGAGTTCTACGCGCCGAAGAATCCCGGCAAGTCGGGGTTCTGGCCCCGGCATAAGGCCTCTCGTTTGAGAGAGGAAGATTGAATCGACAATTCGGGAGTTTATGAAGAGTACTGCTGCAATAGAAGTGCATGCTCCGGAATCCACTGCGCTGGGCGTACGCGCGCGCATCGCAGCTTATCTCGAGCTGACTAAACCAAGGATTACTTCGCTGATCATGCTGACCGCGGCTGCCGGCTTTTGTCTGGGTGCCGAAGGCGGCCTCAATTACCTGGTACTGACCCACGCGATGATCGGCATCGGGCTGCTCGCTTCCGGCCTGGGCACGGTCAATCAATTCATGGAACGCGATCTTGATTTGTTGATGAGGCGCACTGCGGATCGGCCGCTGCCGACGCATCGTCTGCAACCGATCGAGGCCCTGCTTTTTGGTGTCGCTTTGATTGCCAGCGCAGAGCTTTATCTCGCTTTGTTCACGAACACACTCACCGCGGTGCTCGGCTTTTTTGTGATCGCTGGATATCTGTTCGCCTACACACCGCTCAAAACTCGCAGCACTTTTTCCACGTTCGTCGGCGCCTTTCCTGGTGCGATGCCGCCGGTGCTGGGTTGGACCGCAGCGCGCGGACGCATCGATGTCACGGCGGTGGTGTTGTTTGCGATTCTCTTTCTCTGGCAGTTCCCGCATTTCCTGGCCATCGCCTGGATGTATCGCGAGGATTATGGCCGCGCCGGGATCTGCATGTTGCCCGTGGTCGAACCGGACGGGTGCGTAACCGGACAGCAGATTATCGCTTACAGCGTGATGCTGGTTCCGGTCAGTCTGCTTCCAACCGTGCTCGGCGTGTCGGGTAAGATTTATTTCGTTTCCGCTTTGATCCTTGGCTTACTGTTTCTCGCCAGCGGAGTTCGCGCAGCACTCTCAAAATCGAATCAACATGCGCGGCAGCTCCTCATGGCCTCAGTCTTTTATCTGCCGCTGTTATTTGGCGTGATGGTTCTAAACAGGTGAATAGTAAATCGCAAATGGTGAAGTGCTTCGATTTCACCGCTCTATTTACAATTCACGATTGACGATTTACGAAGAAGGAGATAATCGATGGGACGCCTTCTCGGAATAGCGATCTGGCTCATAACGGTCGCCTCTCTCTGGATGTTCCTCAGCGGACGCTGGTGGTTCCCTGAATCAATCAGCGATCACGGACCGGCGGTTGATCGGCAGTTCATCATCACGATCACCGTGTGCGGCATCGCATTCGCCGCAGCGCAGATAGGTCTGGGCTGGGTCGTCTGGAAGTATCGGGACTCTGCCGATAAGCAACGCGCCACCTACTCGCATGGAAACAACCGGCTCGAGGTCGTGTGGACCGTGGTCACGGCCATTGTTTTCATCAGTCTCGCCGTAATGGGTCAGAGGGTTTGGGCTTCGCTTCATCTTAATGCCGCCCCTGCGGATGCTTACCAGATTGAAGTCGTCGCGCAGCAGTTTGCCTGGAACGTGCACTACCCGGGTAAAGACAAAAAATTTGGCCGTTCTGAGCCGCAGTTCATCGATGACACCAGCAACCCGGTAGGATTGGTGGATACCGACACTAACGGAAAGGACGACGCGGTGGTGCCTACTCTGGTGGTGCCCGTAAATCGTCCCGTCGAGCTCGTTCTCAAATCAAAAGACGTGACGCACAGTTTCTGGGTGCCGCAACTGAGATTCAAACAGGATCTGGTCCCGGGCATGGCTATTCACGTCCACTTCACCGCCAACAAAGCGGGTAAGTACGAACTGGCATGCGCCGAATTGTGCGGCATGAATCACTTTAAAATGAAAAGCTACATGCTGGTCCTGCCGCAGACTGATTTTGACAGTTTGATGCAGATGTCGCAGGCGCAATTTCAGGAGCGAAAAAATCAGCTGCTCGACAGTTATCAGCTTCCGCAGTACTGAGAATTCACGTTGTCCCTTTTAGAGGAGAACCGCGATGGCAGACGTAACTCATGACGTGGTGCACCGGCACGAACCGCCGAAGGGCTTTATCCGCAAGTACATCTTCAGCCTCGATCACAAGGTCATCGGCATTCAGTACATCCTGCTGGCGCTGACCGCGGTGATCATCGGCATGACCATGTCGGTTTTGATGCGTGTAAAGCTCAGCTGGCCGGGCACTCATATTTCCATTCTGGAAACACTGTTTCCCACCGGCGCGCCGGGCGGCGTCATGTCAGCTGAGTTTTATCTGTCACTGGTAACCATGCATGGCACTATGATGGTCTTCTTCGTGTTGACCACGGCGCCGCAGGGAGGTTTTGGGAACTACTTCCTCCCGATTCAAATCGGCGCCGAGGACATGGCGTTTCCCGTCCTCAACATGATGTCGTTCTGGGTTACACTCGTCGGATTTCTCGTGCTTGTCCTCGCCATATTCGCAGAAGGCAATGCCACGGTAGGCGCATGGTTCACTTCTCTGGGAGCCTCGGCGTGGGCCGGAGGAAGCGGCACGGTCGGGCCGATTGGAGGATGGACGGGCTACGCTCCTTTGAGTGCGCTGGGCAAAGTCGCCGGTCCGGGGCAGGGCGCGGGCGTAAATCTTTGGATCATTAGTATCGCGATCTTTTGCGTGGGCTCGCTGCTCGGCGCATTGAATTTCATCACCACGCTGCTGAACATGCGCACGCGCGGAATGTCTCTGATGCGCATGCCGTTGACCTGCTGGTCCTGGTTCACTACCGCGGTTTTGGCGTTGCTTTCATTTCCGGTGTTGCTGGGCGGCGGTATCCTACTGCTGCTTGATCGCATGGCGGGAACCAGCTTTTTCATTCCCGGCGGCGAGTTTGTCGGCGGTGCGCTCATTCCCAACCACAGCGGTGGTTCGCCTTTACTTTGGCAACACTTGTTCTGGTTCTTTGGGCATCCGGAAGTTTATATCGCGATCCTTCCGGGCATGGGAGCAACGTCGCATATTCTTTCGACGTTCGCTCGCAAACCGGTCTTCGGTTATCGCGCGATGGTGTTCGCAATCTTCGCCATCGGCATGCTCGGCTTCTTTGTCTGGGGCCATCACATGTTTATGAGCGGCATGAGTCCCTACTCGGCGGTCGCATTTTCGATTTTGACGTTATCCATTGGCGTGCCTTCGGCCATCAAGACGTTTAATTGGCTCGGCACACTTTGGGGGGCGAAGATTCGATTTACCACGCCGATGCTGTTTGCGATTGGTTTTGTTTCGTTGTTTGTGGCGGGCGGTATCACAGGCCTAGTGCTCGGGCAAACATCACTCGACTTTTTCTTTCATGACACTTACTTCGTCACCGCGCACTTTCACCTGGTGATGGGCGTGGCCTCAATCTTCGGAATGTTCGCGGCCACGTATTTTTGGTTTCCGAAAATGTTTGGCCGCATGATGAGCGAGAGCCTAGGCAAGTTTCATTTCTGGATCACCTTCATCGGCGTTTACGCGATCTTCGTTCCGTTCCATGCCATGGGATTGTTGGGAATGCCGCGCCGGTACTCTGACTTTGGCGAGTACGAATTTCTGAAGGGCTCGCATGGCCTGGTGATGTTTGTAACGATTGCGGCGATTATTACCGTCGTCGTGCAACTGGTTTTTTACTTCAACTTCTTCTGGAGCATTTTCAAAGGCAAAGTCGCCAGCGATAATCCCTGGGAAGCGACTACGCTCGAATGGGTGATTCCGTCGCCGCCGCCGCACGACAATTTTGCCGGCAATGTGCCCACGGTTTATCACGGACCTTATGAATTCTCGGTGCCCGGCGCTCCGAGGGATTTTATCTTGCAGACAGAACCGGAAGGCAGTGCGGTTCCGGCCGATTTGAGGGAAAGCGGAAATGGCGGCAACGGTCACAAGCACTGATCGAGTTATTGACGCCACGCTCGGTGGCGGTTCGCGGCCGCGTGGAGGCAACGGCTTTCACAAGAACGGCGGCCATGGCGACGGCGATCCCCTCCGATTTTCGCCGGCTCGCTACCGCGTAGGAGTCTGGGTAGCAATCGCGGGCATCGCAATGCTTTTCACCGCTTTGGCCAGTGCGTACATCGTGCGTTCGGCGTCGTCAACTGACTGGACACCGCTCGCGATGCCCAAGGTGCTCTGGCTGAGCACGGCCGTGATTGTGCTGAGCAGCGTGACGATTGAATTTGCCCGACGCTCGTTGAAGCAACAGAGCGATTCGCGTTATGGCGCATGGCTGATCGCCTCCGCCATTCTCGGTGTGGCATTTGTGGCGTCCCAATTTCTGGCCTGGCGCGCACTGGCGCGGCAGGGAGTTTACGTTTCCAGCAACCCACACAGCTCTTTTTTCTATTTATTTACCGGCGCGCACGGAGTGCACTTGCTGGGCGGCATCTTCGCTTTGACGTATTTATTGTTGCGCACGCGGAATAAACGCAGCACGGTCGAAGGCGAGTTAAAGCGCGTGGGCGCGGCCGATGCCGCGGCGATTTACTGGCATTTTATGGATGGACTTTGGATTTGCTTGTTCCTGCTTTTGTTCTTTTGGAGATAAGTCGTAACTCCCGCTTTCGCAGCGAGAGCGAACACGAAACTTTCGGAGGTGACTAGTGGCAACTGAAGCACAGGCAATTGTGAGCGACTGGGGCGGTGGGGTGCACCCATATCGAGTGGGTCACCGAAAACTCGGCATGTGGCTTTTTATCATGTCGGACTCGCTTACTTTTTCAGCGTTGCTGATGGGCTACGCCTACCTGCGCGCGTCCAATGTTTGGCCGACTCCATTCAAGTTTTATCCGAGCATTGTGTTTTCGTCGGTGATGACGCTGGTGCTGCTCTCGTCGAGCTTGACGATGGTGTTCGCAGTATCGGCATCGTCGCGTGGCGATAAATCAATGACGCGCAAGTGGATCATTGCCACCGCCGTTCTCGGAGCAACGTTCATCGTGCTTCACATGATCGAGTGGAATCACTTGATTGCCGAAGGCCTGAAGCCGTTTCAATTGCCGGAAGAATGGACGAAACTTTGGCCCGGTTCGTCGCCATTGTTCGGAGCCACGTTCTTTGGCATTACGGGCATGCACATGTTCCACGTCTTCACCGGTTGTATCTATCTCCTGGTGGTGGCCGCGCGCGTCAACAAATTGAATCACGAAGACGTGGAAATCAGCGGACTGTACTGGCACTTTGTCGATTTAGTTTGGATGTTTGTGTTTCCATTGATTTATCTGCTTTCCATACATCCGAAGTAGTCTCTGTCGGTACCATCCAGGTAAACGGATGGATCACGTCGTATTGAGACGCAGTAGCGATCAGGTAGCATTAATCATCTTCTGTTGGAGAAGACAAAAATGAACGCACACGCAGAATCACACGAACACTTCGCCGGGACCAATAAACTTTTCATCTCCATTTGGATTTGGTTGCTGGCCCTGACCGGTCTGGAAGTGTTTCTCGGTTACATCCAACTTCCGGTCGTTTACATGTTGGTGATTTTGTTGGGCGCTTCGATCGTCAAGGCGGCATTGATCGTCGCTTACTTTATGCACCTGCGGTTCGAGCGGATGAATTTGATTTTGACAATTGTGCCGGCGCTGGTGATTTGCATCTGTCTATTGCTGGTATTCTTCCCGGACAGTTTTCGTTCAAGAAACCTGCGTGACGAGCGCGCGAATCCGCCAACCGCAGAAAGTCACTAGGCAGTAAGCAGTAGGCAGTAGGAACGCTGACGCTTTTATGAAATCGCGAAATATTTTTCGGGTATTGACGCTCGTAGCCGCCGTGGCGGTGTGCGTGCTCATTGTTTCAGATCGCGCCTTGGCCCAATGCGCGATGTGCCGCTCGTCCTTTACCGGTAATCCCGCATTCGCCAGAAACTTGAATCTGGGTGTGCTGGTGTTATTAGCACCGCCGGTTTCCATCTTCTGCGCGATTTTTGTGCTCGCGTATCGTCATCGTAAAGGGTAAGTTAAGCGCCGGTGGCAGCGCGCCGGCGGGCGGAACCAACTATGGCGAACCACGCAGAACTTTTGCAAATCGATATTGATCGACGTACGACGCGAGGCCGCGCGTGCCCGCTTTGTGGTGGCAAAATCATCCCGTCACAGCGCGCCGTCTATCAAAGCACCGGGGATCCAAACGCGGTCTTTCCATTGTGGGAATGCGAGCGATGCGGTTACGAAAAGGTTTCGAAAAAAGCAGAAAAGCCGGGAAAGAAACACTGATTGGGCAGCAGGCGGACCGTAAGGAAAGGCTCAGTCTTGAGGGCACGGGATTTCAGTGACAGAAACCGTAGAGAATAATTCAATGAAAGAACAGCGGCTTCTTGGATTGATCTGCATTGTCGGCGCGCTCGTGCTTCTGGCTTTTGTTGCTTACAATTTCGTTTCCGCCGGCAGCATCATTAGCACCGATGGACTCTTCTTTACCGTCGTTCCAACTTTGATCGCGCTTACTTTTCTGGCGGTTCCCGCGCAGGAAATGCTCATGCGAAAGCTCGAGCAGAGAAAGATTGACCGAGGCGAGTTGACCTCCCCATCGGGTAGTACTGCTCGTATTCCCAAGAGCTCGGGGGGCACCTTGGTGGCGTTGCGTTCCGCCCCCGCACTGAAAGATGCGCGGGGCCGCGCCTTGCCGCCCGACGTCAACCGCATGGTGGCGGAAATGAACAGGCCAGAGAAGAGTAGTCAGTAACGCGTAGTCAGTAGTTAGTAGTTAGTAGTTAGTAGTTAGTAGAAGTTGTGATTGCTAAGATTAAAGATCAAGTTAAGATCCACTGACCACTGACCACTGACCACTGACCACTGACCACTGACCACTGACCGCCTTTCAATTTTAATGACAGATTTCTTTTCCGTCCTCCCTCATTTCAACGCATTTCTCAACTTTTCCAGCTTCGTGCTGCTCACGTCGGGTTATGTTTTCATCCGCCGCCGGAATGTAATCGCTCATCGTAATTGCCAGATCGCCGCGCTCTCGGTTTCCGTCCTGTTTTTGATCTCGTACCTGACTTATCACGCGCAACATGGATCGACAAAGTTCAGGGGGCAGGGAATTGTGCGGCCATTCTATTTTGTGATACTGACGACGCACACGATTCTGGCCGCGGTGATCGTGCCGTTCGTGATTGTCACGGTGCGGCGTGCAAGGCGCGGCGATTTCCTGCGACACAAGTCGATTGCGCGCTGGACTCTGCCGATGTGGCTATACGTTTCAATTACCGGCGTGGTGGTTTACGTGATGCTGTATCACCTCTATCCTGCGAGATGATTTTGGAGCGCGCCGGCCGAGCGAAGCGGCGACGGCGCTTTAATCTTCGTTTTATCTTCTCTGTGTCCTCTGTGGTTAAATGACCCGGCCAATGGAAAATGAAGTTGTAAGTCCAAACGGCGCTAACGCGCAGGCCGCCATCCAACCAAAACCACGACGTCCTACCAATTGGTGGCTGGTGGTCGTGGCCGCGCTCTTTATTATTGTGCCGTTTCTGACCTGGTATGGCACCTGGTTTGGCCGCGCGCTTTCCGACGAAAAGATTGCTGAGTATCTTGCGGACGAAAAAAATCCGCGCCACATTCAACATGCGTTGACCCAGATCGAAGCACGCATGGAAAAGGGAGATCAAAGCGTCAGGAAGTTTTATCCAGCCATCGCTGCGCTCACGAAAAGTTCGACGGCGGAAGTTCGCAAGACCGCCGCCTGGGTCATGGGCCAGGACAACTCGTCGGATGATTTTCATCGCGCCATCGTTTCTTTGCTGAGTGACGGCGATCCACTGGTACGTCGCAACGCGGCATTGCAATTGGTTCGCTTCAATGATGCGGCGGGTCGTCCCGAACTTCGGGCGATGCTCCAATCCTTCGAGGCAAAATCGCCGATGGCCGGTACGCTCGTGAGTCTGCTGCCCCAGGGAAGCAAAATTCGATCGGGATCGTTGATCGGGCGCATCCGCGACACCTCTGGCAACGTCCAGGAGTTTCGCGCGCCGGTTAGCGGCACAATCTCCGCGCCGGTGGTTGCTAAAGAAGGCGATCAACTCGCTGCTAATCAAACCGTCGTGTGGCTCAACCCGGATTCGGTGACCATTACCGAAGCCCTCCGCGCTCTCAGTTACGTGGGGACCAATGAAGATTTGCCCTTGATCCAACAAAGCACACAGTTCGACAGCAGCGCTGAAATAGCACAGCAGGCCTCTGCGGCGGCGAAAGCCATCGAATCACGCGGCCAACATTAAAAATTTCGGCGTCTCCGCTTGACGTTTTCTCGTGCTTCCCCTTTAATCGTCCGCCTATGCGCACTCGTCTCTCGGTTTTTCTTATCACTCTGTCTGGTCTGATTCTGGAAGTCGGACTCACTCGCATATATTCGGCCAGCATCTGGTATCACTTTGCGTTTGTCGCTATCTCCGTCGCGTTGTTGGGGTGGGGATTAGGTGGATTCACGGTTCATCTTTTAAAGCGGAAAAAGACGCTGTCGATGAACCTGGCCGCGATTCTGACGACGCTCTATGCGTTGGCGATTCCGCTGTGCCTTTGGCTGCTGGTGCGTTATCCGTTCGATATGGACCGGCTTCCGCTTTATTTTCTTGCACCGCTCCTGCCGTTTTATCTGGCGGGCATGGCCATCTCGATCGTATTCGACTTGCGCCGATCTGAAGCGGGTTCACTCTACTTTTATGATTTGATCGGCGCAGCGCTCGGTGCAGTGTTAGTGACGCTGTTACTTCACGTGTTGGGCGGCGAGACTGCGTTGCTGGTGGGTGCGATTGCGCCGGCAGTGGCGGCTGTATTAATGAGTCTATCGCCGGCAGGAACAGAGCTCAGAGATCAAAGATTAGAGAACAGAGATCAGAAGTCAGAAATCGGTGGCACGAGATCAGACGTCAAAGATGCACACGACCGTATTACCGCCAGTAGTGCTTCGCCGAGGACAAAGATGGCAAGCATCATCGCCGTCGTCGGCATCATCATCACCGTCTCCGCGGCGTTTGCTGCACTTAAGTCCGGCGCCTTCCGAGTTAAACCCGGCACCACCAAAGCCATGCGCAATCAGATGGACGCGTCGCCCGGCTCGCGCATTGTGCAGACTGGATGGAACGCGTACTCGCGCATTGACTGCGTCGAAGGTTTGCCTGGCAGTTTTGCGCGATTGTATATCGACTCGGACGCTTGGACGGGGATTCGCGGTTGGGACGGAAACCTCGAGAATGTTCAGGACATGAAATGGTCGTATCGCGCGCTTCCGTTTCGCCTCACGCCCAATGCGCAGACGCTGATCATTGGTCCGGGCGGTGGTCCAGACGTCGTTGCCGCACTTGCCTCGGGTAGCAAAAAAGTAACGGCGGTCGAGATGAACCCGCTGATGCTCAAGTTCGTGCGCAGCTATGGCGCGCGCGCCGGCAATCTTTATGATCGTCCTGACGTGGAAACAGTTTTAAGTGAAGGCCGCAATTTTATCAGCCGGAGCGATCGTAAGTTCGACATTATTCTCCTGGGCTTTGTTGATTCGTGGGCCTCGGTAGCCTCCGGCGGTCTTTCACTCTCGGAAAATTATCTGTACACCGCTGAAGCCATGCGTGCTTACTACGATCATCTTTCTGATAATGGCATCCTGGTAATTCTGCGTTGGGAAATGGACATTCCGCGCCTCGTCTCGAATTCCGTGGCGACGCTGGGTGCGGGTGAGGCTTCCAAACGCGTAGTCGTGTTGATGGAAAAGGAAGCCGCGCCGAATGACTATTCGCAGATGCTTTTTATGTTGCGTAAGCAGCCGTTCACCGAAGCGCAGACGAAAGAGATTTCTACGAATTGGACGCAGGCTAAACCGATCGTAATGCCGGGCGGAACGGCCCCGACTGGTATCGCAGACGTCTTAGCCGGGCGAAAGACTTTGGAGCAATACGAAGCAGCATCGCCGATATATGTTGGGCCAGTCTTTGATGACAGTCCCTTTTACTTTGCAATTGAGCGCCCATACGGCATGCCGGGCGCGATAGCGGAACGCTTGCTGAAGTGGCTGCTGGCCCCCAGCGTGTTACTGCTCCTGGCGTTTGCGATATTCGGGAAGCCAAAGGGAACGGAAGTTGGACCATACGCTGGATCAGTTTTGTATTTCGCTGCGCTCGGCTTTGGTTTTATCGCCGTTGAATTGGCGCTGCTTCAGAATCTGACTCTGCTGGTCGGCCATCCGATTTACACTCTTTCAGTTTTGCTCTTTACCTTGTTGGCATTCGGCGGCCTCGGGAGCGCGCTGAGTCTCCGCGTGCCAATCTGGATCGCATGCGCCGTTGTCGCAGTCATCGGCGGCATCGAAGCGCTGGCCTTGCCTAAGCTCGTGCCGGCTCTCTTGTGGCTTCCACTTTGGGGAAGGATCGTCGTAGCGATTCTCTTAATCGCGCCGTTGGGACTGGCGATGGGCGTTCCGTTTCCACGCGGCCTGCGTCAAACAGGACAGGGCTCGCTCGCGCCGCCGCCATTCTACTGGGGGCTGAACGGCATCATGTCGGTGATCGGATCGGTGACAACGGTCTTCGTGGCGTTGATGGCGGGGTTTCAGGCGGCGATGCTGATGGGCAGTGCGTGCTACATCATCGCGGCAGTAGTGTCTCGAACGGCGTTTGGAGACAAGGTGACAAGAGCGAGTTAAAGCGACGCGCGTCAGTCCTTCCTCACTACTGCCTTTCTACCGGTTTCGTGCGCGCGAGAGTTAAGCAGGTATTGGTGGCGGCAGATCCGGCAGAGTGATCCCGTGCATCGCTTCCCAGTCGTCGGTCGGAATCATTTCGATCGCATCCCACGGACATCCATCAAGAAACGCGCCGTCAGGTCCTTTGCTCGTGCATTTTTGACAGCCGATGCAAAGGTAAGGATCGACTTCGATGCGGCCAAATGGCGGGTGGTCCTGATCAGGGACCCAAAACATGCAGGCTTCGATCGGACAATACTCGATGCAAGCTGGCGAGCCTGCGCAGCCCGTGCAGCAGTCGGTGGTAATCGCGAGTATCCGCGGCCGTTTTTTGCGCTGGGCCTTGCCATCGCCGACGGACATGGGCCAGTGCTTCTCGACCATGTCGAATATGTCTACTTCTTCGAGTTCCGTCATGTTGAGTTGAGACATTAGCACAGAGTTTTGTTGTGACTCAACGGCTAAGGGTGAGGGTTGCGTTGCGCCTTTAGTGTCCCTTTGCGTCTTTGCGTGAAATGCCTGGCGGTACGCTTGTGGCTGTCGCAAAGGCGCGAAGAAAAACTGAGGGCGCAATCAACCCCCGCTCACATCCCTTTATATTCCGGACCACCGCCGCCTTCCGGCGTGACCCAGTTAATAATCTGATAAGGATCCATGATGTCGCACGTCTTGCAGTGAACACAGTTTGAAAAATTGATTTGAAGCTGCCGTCGGGGAGTTTCGGTGCCGTCAGGGTTCACGCTGGCAGTTTGAGCTACATCAACCATTTCATAGACTGCGGCCGGACAAAAACGCTGACACGGATTGCCATATTCTTCCGCACAGCGCGTGGCACAAATATTCGTATCGAGCACATGAAGATGAGCGGGCTGGTCTTCATCATGCGAAACTGCAGCGTGATAGACGTCCGTGACTTTGTTGAAAGTGAGCTGCCCGTCAAAACGCAGCTCAGGATATCTCTGTGCGCTGGCATCGCCGTTGTATCCGTAAGCTGACAGCTTCTGCATGGCTTCATGACCGGCTTCCTGATGATCCCGATCAAGAATTCCCCAGGCTCTGCCGCCTGTAATATATTGCAGTCCGGCATTCGCCATTCCCAGCCAACGGCCGTGACGAAACGCAGCGTGAAAATTTCGGTAGCGACGGAGCTCTGGAGTAATCCAACTCTCCTTTACACGCGTTTCAAAGGTCCCGAGCGTTGCCGCTGAGAAATCGTCGGACAATAACGCTTCAAAGATCGTCTGGGCGGCCAGCATTCCGCTTTTGATCGCCGAATGGATCCCTTTTAATCGTGCCGCGTTCAGAAAACCGGCACTATCGCCGACGATTAGCACGCCATCAGCAAACATTCGGGGCATGGCATGCAATCCACCGGCGGCGATCGCTTTTGCGCCATAACGAATCATCTTGCCGCCACTTAGCAGTTTGGCAAGAAATGGGTGCGTTTTGAATCGCTGAAACTCGGCGTGCGGATCGATCAGCGGATCGCGATAATCAAGTCCAGTGACATAACCCAAATTAACCACGCGGTTCTGCATGCCGTAAATCCAGCCGCCGCCATATGTCCATTGGTCGGACGGAAATCCCAGAGTGTGCGTGACGCGGCCCACGGGATATCGATCGTCGGGCAATTCCCAAAGCTCTTTCACGCCCAGACTGTAAACCTGTGGCTCGCGGCCTTCGTCCAGCCCCAGACGCCGCACCAATTTTTTAGTAAGCGATCCGCGTACGCCTTCGCCCAGTATGGTGACCTTGGCGAGCAAGTCGACACCCGGCTCAAAATTGGCGCGCTGTTTTCCTTCCTTATCGATGCCTTTGTCGCCGGTGCGCACGCCAATCACGCGGTCATTCTCATCATAAAGCAGATCGGCTCCGGGAAATTCGGGGAAGATATTGACGCCAGCTTCTTCGCACTTTTCGCCGAGCCATGCCGTGAGGCGATTAAGCGAGACGATGTAGTACCCGTGATTCTTGAGGGGCGGCGGCGTAATCGGCGAGCGAATCGCATGCTTTTTTGTGAGATACAAAAAATGATCTTCGTTTACCGGCGATTCGAGAGGCGCCCCCTGCTCGACGAAATCAGGAATAAGTTCTGCGAGGCCACGCGGATCCATTACGGCGCCGGACAGAATGTGAGAGCCGATCGTCGCGCCTTTTTCGATTACCGCTATCTGAATGTCGCCCAGCGGCCGGCCTTCGCGAGCACCGTTGCCAATCGCAGCGTCGTGTTCGGCGATGAGCCGGGCCAGATGCAAGGCGCTGCTGAGGTTCGCTGGGCCGGCGCCCACGAACACTACATCCATTTCTAAACTTTCACGTTCCATCTTGTGTATTGGCGTCTGCGCTACGTAAAATGAATGACCATTCAGTGGCGCAGTATAACAGACGTGGGCGACAGTATTCGAACGATGAAAAGTGTGAAAACCATGAACGTGCGCCCTTCATGATAGACTGGCGACCACGCCTTTACCTATGCGTCGATACGTTTCGAAACGAACATTTTTGGCTGCGGTGGTTTTGCTGGCTTTGCTTTCGGCGATAGCCATCGGGGTAAGCCGAAGGCGTTCTCATGCGGGCAGAACTGATGTTTCGGCCCGTCAGTCGCGAATACCAACGACGGTTTTGTGGGCCTGGGAACGGCCGACAGATTTACATTTCATTGATCCCAATCGCGTCGGCGTTGCCTTCCTCGCGCGCACTATCCGTTTGCGTCGCGACGAAGTGATGATTAAGCCGCGTTTTCAACCACTGAATTTGCCTGAACAAACCAGTGTGATTGCAGTCGTGCGGGTCGAGTCCGATTCCGAAAGTCCGCCCTTGTTAACTGCCAACCAATCCACATTGTTGGTTGATGGCATCGACGCGGTAGCGAATTTGCGGAACGTAGTGGCGGTACAGATTGATTTCGACGCAGTTCGTTCCGAGCGAGATTTTTACCGAAACGTCATTGTCGACTTGCGGCGGCGCCTGCCCTCGTCCATCGGCTTATCAATCACCGCGCTCGCTTCGTGGTGCGTCGATGACGACTGGATCAGCGATCTGCCGATCGACGAAGCAGTTCCAATGTTGTTTCGCATGGGGCCTGACCGGCAGGTGATGAAAAATCGTTTGGCAGCCGACGAAGAGTTCTCCGCAAAGCCTTGCCGTTCAAGTTATGGCGTATCAACCGACGAGCCGCTGGAAGGTCTGCAGCTCGATAAGCGCATTTATGTATTTAATCCCCAGGCGTGGACCGAACAGTCGGTACGCGCCGTTTTGGAGTCGAGAAAATGACCCCCAGAAAGTTAATCCGAACTAGTCTAGCCGTAATTCTAATCTCTTCGCTTCTGGCTTTGTTTCCACGGCCGACCGGCGCGTGTGGGCCGTTTTTTTCGAACGCCATATTTGTTTATACAAAGCATCCTGATTTTCCTCTCGAGCGTTTTGCCTCAGGCCAAATCGGCGTCCTGCAAACCAGCTATGCGCGGTCTTATCTGGTTGCAGCGTATCGCAACTTGATTAGCGAGAAGTTGAGCGATCAGGAAATCTCCGCGCTCAAAAGTTTGTGGGAAGATCGTCTGAATAATGGCGGCGATGTTGACGATACCGAATGGATTCGAAAATGGAACGAGGCGCGCGCCAAGGTCCCGGGTACGACCGTCGTCGAGATCAGCACCTTTCGCAATCGCGAAAAGCCACACGAGTACGAGACGTACGTCAATTGCCAGGAAGATGCGTTTGCTACTGCCGAAGCCACCTTGAACGAGAGAATCAAAAGGTTTGGAGCTGATAGCCCAAATGTGCGCGAGTGGCTGATGGCACAAGACACGGTTTTCAGTAACTGCCATGAGGGCGCCAATATTCCGGCAGCGGCGCCGGCCGATGTGGACAAGCTGATACGCGCGGATCGTGCTTATCAGATCGCTGCTGCGCATTTCTATGCGGCCCAGTTTACGGAAGCAGCGAAAGACTTTGATGCGATTGCGCGCGATTCATCCTCACCCTGGCACGATGTCGCCGCTTATCTCGCGGCGCGGTCGTTTCTGCGGAAGGGAAGTCTCGCCGACAAAGAGGAGGAAGGGAAGCCAGACCTGGCCGAAGCTGAAAAACGCTTGCGCGCGATCGCTAACGACAAGTCGCTGACGCGCTCGCATCACGCGGCCGGCCGCCTGCTGAATCTTACGCGTCTCAGGCTGCGTCCGGAAGACAAGCTGCACGAACTCTCGCAGGAAATTGTGAAAAGAGGCACCGCAGAAGATTTCAGGCAGACCGTGTGGGACTATACGGCGCTGTTGGACAAGTATATTGGCGAAGAAGTGAAAGCCGACGCAGTTCCTCAGGCGATCAGAGGTGACGATCTTACTGATTGGATTCTCACGTTTCAGGACGGTTCCGCGGCGAGCGCCAGCCACGCGATGGATCGCTGGCAAGCAACGCAAAAATTGCCCTGGCTCGTGGCGGCGATTGCCAGTGCCACTGCGAAAGATTCACGAGTCAATACGCTGCTGGAAGCCGCGGGAAAAGTCGATCCCAATTCGAGCGCGTTTGCGTCTCTCGCCTATCATTCAGTCCGTCTGCTCATCGAAACAAACCGCACTGAAGAAGCACGCAGCGCTTTGGATCGCATACTCACACGTGATCGAAAGAATTTGACTCCTTCAGCGCTGAACTTGTTTCTCGGCCAGCGAATGAATTTGTCGCAGAATCTCGATGAGTTTTTGCAGACGGCTCAACGCGTGCCGACCGGCATAAGCGACAACAATGATGGCCGCGAGATTCCCGATGAGCCTGATAAAGACGCGCCGTCTGAGCTGAAGGTCTTTTTTGATTGGGACGCAGCCAATGTCTTCAATGGATTAATGCCCGTGGCAACCATGGGCGACGCGGCCCGCAGTCAAACATTGCCTCAAAATCTTCACAACGATGTCGTGCAAGCGGCATTTATGCGAGCGGCGCTGATCGACGATCGCACGACCGCGAACCAGGCCGCGACGATGCTCTCGTCGGTTTATCCTGAGTTGAAAGATTATCTCGCCGTCTATCAAAAGGCAGCTACGCCCGATGCGCGCCGTTTTGCCGCCGCTTATCTGGCGCTGAAATTTCCGGGATTGCGCCCGTATGTAACTGTCGGCGTCAGCCGCAGCAGCAAACTGGAAGAGATTGACAGCTTTCGCGACAACTGGTGGTGTGGAGATGCTCCCAGCATTTATGTTCAGGAGGAAGGCGCCAGGACCCAGCCAGTTACGGTGCCGGTCTTTTTAAGAAATTCTCAGACGGTTGCTGCCAAAGAAACGGCCGCGATCCACGCGCTCGGCACCGGGCCAAATTATCTCGCGCAAACGGCGATAAACTTTGGCACGAAGTACCCGGCCGATGCTCGGGTGGCAGAGGCTTTGCACCTGGCCGTGAAGTCGACACGTTACGGCTGCACCGATAAAGAAACGGGTCGTTGGTCCAAGGCCGCTTTCGATCTTCTGCACCGTCGCTATCCCAACACCACTTGGGCCAAAGAAACCAAGTATTGGTTCAAAGGATGACTAAACCTCAAACAAGTGAAAAAGCGGAAGGCGTCGCTGAGCACAAGCACACCAACGCTCTCATCAACGAAACCAGTCCGTATCTGCTTCAGCATGCGCACAACCCTGTCGACTGGTATCCGTGGGGCGACGAAGCGCTGACCAAGGCGCGGGCCGAGGACAAACCAATATTACTGAGTATCGGTTACTCCGCCTGTCACTGGTGTCACGTGATGGAGCACGAGTCTTTTGAGAACGAAGCGATCGCAAAACTGATGAACGAAAACTTCGTGAACATAAAGGTCGATCGCGAAGAGCGGCCGGATCTCGATCAGATTTACATGAACGCGGTGCAGATGATGACTGGTCATGGCGGCTGGCCCATGACCATGTTCCTCACCCCCGATGGCGTCCCATTTTACGGTGGCACGTACTTTCCGCCTGAGGATCGCTACAACATGCCGGGATTTCCCAGGCTCTTGATGAGCGTCGCCGAAGCTTATCGCTCTCAACCCGATCAGGTTGCACATACGTCCACGGCAATGCTCGGCGAGTTGCGTCGCCTCGGTCTGACCGAGCCTTCACGCGATGTTCTGTCGGCCGATCTGCTTGACGCATCTTACAAACGGATAGTCTCAAACTACGATGCAAAGAATGGCGGGTTTGGTGCGGCACCGAAGTTTCCACCTGCGATGACGCTCGAGTTTCTTTTACACATGCACTACCGTTCGGGCGCTGCCGAAGCGCTGAGCATCGTCGCACAAACATGCCGGAAGATGGCCGAAGGCGGAATTTACGATCAGCTAGGCGGGGGCTTTCATCGCTACTCGACCGATGCAAAATGGTTGGTGCCGCATTTTGAAAAAATGCTGTACGACAACGCTTTGCTCTCACGTGTCTATCTGCATCTCTACCAACAGAGCAAAGATAGATTGGCGCGACGCATCACTGAAGAAACACTCGATTATGTAGTGCGAGAGATGACAGATCCCTCCGGTGGGTTCTATTCGACCCAGGACGCCGATTCTGAAGGCGAGGAAGGAAAGTTCTTTGTTTGGTCGAAGCAGGAAATCATTGCCGCCCTGGGCCAGGAGACTGGCGATATCTTCTGCACGTATTTTAACGTCACGGCAAACGGAAACTTCGAAGGGCACAACATTCTTAACGTCCAGTCGAGCCTCGGGGACTTAGCGGGCGACGAAACTGATGTCGAAGAGTTGCGCCGGTTACTGGATCAAAGTCGTCAGAAGCTGTTCGACATCCGTGAAAAGCGCATTAAGCCCGCGCGCGATGAAAAGATCCTAACGGCCTGGAACGGTTTGATGCTCGCCAGTTTTGCCGAAGCGTCAGCGGTGCTGAATCGCGATGACTATCTGGCCGTCGCCGAAGCAAACGCAAAGTTCATCCTGGCGAACATGGAGCGTGATGGGTTGCTCCTCAGGACTTACAAAGACGGCGCAGCCAGGCTAAATGGATATCTCGAAGATTACGCTTGCCTGATCGACGGGTTGATTTCACTTTATGAAGCGAGCGGGAAGTTGGTATGGATCGAGAATGCGATCCGTCTGAGCGAAACGATGATCGAGCAGTTTTGGGACGAAACGGATGGGGGCTTCTACTTCACCGGCAAGAGCCACGAAAAATTAATTGTCCGCTCGAAAGACTTCATGGACAATGCCACGCCTTCGGGTAATTCAGTCGCGGCGTTTGCCCTGCTCAAATTGGGTCTGCTCACCGGAAATGAAAAATACGCACGGCATTGTGCGACGATTTACCGGTTTCTCGCGGATCAGATCCGCCGGTATCCCTCGGCCCTCAGCTGGGCGCTGTGTGGTTTGGACTTCTATCTCTCAAAGCCGAAGGAAATTGCCATCGTTGCAGACGGCGCGAGTCCCGAACTCCAATCTTTGTCCCGCTCGTTATGGGAGACCTACTTACCAAACCGCGTGATCGCCGTTTCCACCACGGATCACGCCAAAGCCGCGCAGAAAATTCCCTTATTTGAGGGACGAGTAGCCATCGGCGGTGTAGCGACGGCTTACGTTTGCGAGGCATACACCTGCCAACAACCCGTCCAAAACGGGCCGGAATTGCTTAAACAACTGCGCAAACCCGCGCACTAGCTTCGCACCCGCCTACTCCAAACTAAAGAAAAGATTGACGAAACCCCCTGCCGACGGCTATTCTCTCCGTGGTCAACAATGTTGGCCGTTGTCGGTCTTTGTATACCCGACGGGGCTGCCGATAACCACTCCTTCGTAGATCCAGTCAAGGTTTCCGGGTATGAAAAGCATGCCAAAAATTAATTTTAAGAGACTCTTGCCCATCGGCGTCGCCGCGATTGTCGGCGCTGCGCTCCTGTTGTATGCACTGTACTCGACCCTCAGCCTGCCGCTGTTGGGTCTAAGCAGTATTGGATCGCTGTTCCTGCTTCTGTTGTTGACCCTGGCATCCAGTCGCTTTACGGTCCCGGTGACCAACGTCGACGGCAATAATCAAATTCATAAGTCGGTAGCCGACTCGTTCATCTTTCTAGCGGTGATGATGTTTGCATTGCCGCCCGCCAGCAATTTTGGTCCCGCCCTCATCCTCGCCGCGGTCGTAACGTTTCTCGCGTCTTTCCGTATCGCGCAGCGTTGGACGACAGTCTTTGCGATCGGCTTGGCGGTGGTTTCCACCTTTGTTGCCTCTTTGGTTTTTCGCGGATTAGTCATGTTGTTGGTGGGCAACAGCATGTCGGTTGACCAGCAAGGCGTAGTGCTAAACCTTCTGCTTTTCCCGCTGTGTGTCTTTGGCGTTATTCAGTACGCGCTCAGCACATTTGGAACAGCCGCATTTGAGTCGTTCTGGGCGGACCGAAAGCGAATAACAATCTCGCACGAGAGTTTGATTTGGACATTGATCACCCAGGTTGCGAGCGTTACTTCGGCAGCGATGTTTTATGCCGCGCTGCACGGTGCCGGTCTTCCGTATCTTTTCGTTGGTCTCTTGATCATCGTGCTGGTCCATCTGTTGTACCGGTTTAATGAAAAGAGAGTAAGCGAAGTTACCAAAGCGCAGAGCGATAAGTTGCGCTACACCGAAGAAATTGCCGACCTGCACATGAACACGATCGAGTCGTTGGCCATTGCCATCGATGCGAAAGACCAAACCACTCACGGACACGTGCGTCGGACTCAGATTTATGCGACTGAGATGGGCAAGTTGCTGAAAGTCACCGAGCCTGAGTTGCGCGCCCTGGTCGCGGGAGCTCTGCTGCACGATATCGGCAAACTCGCCGTTCCGGAATACATCCTGAACAAGCCCGGTAAACTTACCGAGTCGGAATTCGCGAAGATGAAGATCCACCCAACGGTAGGTGGCGACATTCTCAAGCGCGTGAACTTCCCGTACCCGGTTGAAGATATCGTTCGATACCACCACGAAAAATGGGACGGCAGTGGGTATCCCAAAGGCCTCCGCGCCAAAGGAATTCCGCTGGTCGCGCGAATCATTTCGGTAGTCGACTTCTATGACGCCACGCGTTGTGATCGCCCTTACCGCAAAGGAATGAAACGCGAAGACTCGCTCGCCCTTCTGCAAAAAATGTCGGGCTCGTCCTTCGACCCGATGGTCGTCGACCTGTTCACAAAGCATGTCGCTGAATTTGATCAGCTGATCGACGCTCAGGACATTTCCGAACAGGTCCAGCCGCTGAACTTCGACACCGGGAACAACGCCCGTCCTGACGCCGGTCTGGCTTCGGACGTGCTTGGCTCGCCCGACGACAGTCTCGGTTTCCGGTCGATTACCGAGGCCCAGCGTGAAGTGTTCGCGCTCCACGAGATTGCCCAAACCATCGGGTCGTCCCTCAACATGCACGACACGGTCACATTGATCGGTAACAAACTGCACGCGATTGTTCCGTTTGATACGTGCATTATTTATGTGGTCGACGATCGGTCAGGCAAAGCAATCGCGGCCCACGCGGTCGGCGATCATGTGGAGTTGTTCCATCGGCGGCGCATCAATATCGGCGACGGCATCACCGGATGGGTGATTGCGAATTGCCGTTCGATGTGCAACTCCTCGCCCGAACTCGATCTGGTTGGCGTACCCGACGAAGTAGCAAAGAATTACCGTGGCGTTCTAGTGTCGCCGCTGATCCGTGAAGACGGCGCCTTCGGCGCGATTACCTTGTACTCCAAGGGCCGCACCTCTTACTCATCTGAGCATGTGCGTCTGCTGGAATCAGTGGCGCAGCATGCGGCTTCAGCGCTAAACAACGCCATTACTTTTGAGCGCACCAAGGAGAGTGCTCTGACTGATCCGCTGACTGAGCTGCCCAACTCGCGCGGCTTCTACATGATGCTTGAACAGCGTCTGGCGGAGTGTCAGCGACTTAATCGCGAGTCATTGGCCCTGATCAGCATGGACATTGACGACTTTAAAAAGATTAACGATCAGTGGGGACATGCTATCGGGGATCGCTTGCTGGCCAGCGTGGGCCGGGTGATCCGTAAAGAGCTGCGCCAGATGGATATTCTATCGCGCTACGCGGGCGATGAATTTGTGGCGATTATGCCGATGGCCTCGCATGCGATGGCAGAAACCGTTTCGGATCGAATTCGTCAGGCGGTCAGCAGCCTCAAATTTTCAGTGCGCACAGGAAAATCCGTCGATGTCGCCGTGAGTGCCGGCGTGGCGTGTTTTCCAGCTGACGGTGAAACGAGCGAAGAGCTGTTGACGGCCGCCGCGCGAAACATGCAGAAAGACAAGCACGCGCGCAAGAACTTGATAAGTCTGGCGACCATGCCGACGCCCTCGCGAATCGACCAATTCACCTGAATTAGCCACTAAATTCACAAGTTCAACTAACGCTTTTCTTACGCTGTTCTTGCGGTGCGCTTTTGCCTCGCGATGAGTGTCGCGTATAATCCGTCTCAGTTAGTAATCAACTTTCAAGGCCAGCAATTAAGCTGGCCGCTTGCATTAAGCGAGCGGCAAGAGGTCAATGAGCCAACGGACTGACCGGCGAGAATCGACGAGCGCGTCTGCGCCAAATGTAGCGAGCGTGATCGATCAACCTCACCAGGGCGTCTCTCGCGCCAGTGAAGATCGCGACACTCTCGTAAATATTTTTTATCAGATGCTTCTGATTCGGCGCTTCGAAGAGAAGTGCGCCGAATCGTACAGCCTCGGCAAAATCGGTGGCTTCTGTCACCTGTATATTGGCCAGGAGGCGGTCGGCGTCGGCGCGATCTCGGCTCTGCGTCCGGACGATTACGTCATTACCAGTTATCGCGAGCACGGCCAGGCGATCGCGAAGGGCATCACGCCGGACGCGATCATGGCTGAGCTTTACGGCAAGGCCGGCGGATGTTCTAAAGGAAAAGGCGGCTCGATGCACCTGTTCGACGCTTCGGTGAATTTCCTGGGCGGGCACGCCATCGTGGGCGGTCAGATTCCCCTCGCCACGGGTATTGCCTTCGCCGCAAAATACAAGGGGACGGATCAAGTGACGGTCTGCTTTTTTGGTGAAGCGGCGGTCAATCAAGGTGCCTTTCATGAGTCTATGAACATGGCGCAGTTGTGGAAGCTGCCGTGCATTTATCTTTGCGAAAACAACATGTATGGCATGGGCACTTCGGCGGTCCGGGCCATGTCGCTGAATGAAGTAGCCACCAAGGCGTGTGCCTACGAAATCGCGTCTGAAGTGGTCGACGGCATGGACGTGCTCGCCATGCGCGAGGCGACCCAGCGCGCCGTCGAGCGCGCGCGAAAACATTCGTTGCCCACTCTGATCGAAGCACGCACCTATCGTTACATGGGCCACTCGATGTCGGATCCGGGAAAGTATCGAACGCGCGCAGAGATCGAAAAGCATCAGGAGCGTGATCCAATAAAACTTTTCCGTGCAGTGCTCCGTGAAAACGGGATGTTAAATGACGAGCAGCTGGCTGAGCTTGAAGCGCGGATAAAAGAGCAGGTGGAACAATCCGTCAAGTTTGCCGAAGCGAGTCCCGAACCGGATCCGAAAGAACTGACTACGGACATCTTTGCGAATCCGATCGTGCGCGATTGAGACGAGGATAACGAATGGCTTTGATGACCATGCGCGACGCGCTCAACGACGCCCTGCGGGAAGAGCTGGCGCGCGACCAAAATGTTTTTCTGATGGGCGAAGAGGTTGCCGAATACCAGGGCGCCTATAAAGTCACGCGTGGACTCCTCGAAGAGTTCGGTCCCAAGCGCATCATCGACAGCCCCATCACCGAATTGGGTTTTGCGGGACTGGGGGTGGGCGCGGCCATGGTGGGCCTGCGGCCGATCATCGAGTTCATGACATTCAATTTTTCGATTCTCGCTACGGATCAGATCATTAACTCGGCCGCCAAAATGCTTTACATGTCCGGCGGGCAGTTCAAAATTCCCATTGTGTTCCGCGGCCCGGGAGGTTCTGCCTATCAGGTTTCGTCCCAGCATTCACAGGCCCTCGAGTCGTGGTTCGCATACTTCCCGGGATTGAAAGTCGTGATGCCCTCAACTCCGGCCGATGCGAAGGGCCTCTTAAAAACTGCAATTCGCGACGATGATCCAGTCATTTTTATCGAGCAGGAGCGCATGTATGGTATGAAGGGCGAAGTTCCCGAGCAAGACGATTTTATCATTCCGCTCGGTGTCGCGGATGTGAAACGGGAAGGGAATGATGTGACGATCGTGGCGCGATCTCTCATGGTCCCGACGGCGCTCAAAGCCGCGGAAGAGTTGGAAAAAGATGGCGTGTCGTGCGAGGTAATTGATCCGCGGACGATTCGTCCACTGGACATCAACACGATCGTTGAGTCAGTAAAGAAAACCAATCGCGTAGTAATCACTGAAGAGTCACACGCCTTCTGCGGCGTCGGGGCCGAGATTAGCGCAGAGATTCACGAGCGTGCGTTCGATTATCTCGACGCTCCTGTCAAACGAGTTTCTGGTGCTGACGTGCCCATGCCTTATGCAAAGAATCTCGAGCGCCTCGCGATTCCGGATGTTGAGCAGATCGTCGCGGCGGTGCGTGAAGTAACTTACAGCTAGTAAATCGTAAATGGTAAATGGTTAGATACTCTCTATTTACGATTTACTAATTTCACCATTCACCAACTATGGCTACACAAGTCGTCATGCCGAAGCTTTCACCCACGATGGAAGAGGGGCAGCTTTCGCGCTGGCTAAAAAAAGAGGGCGATAAGGTTTCGATGGGAGAACCGCTCGCCGAAATCGACACTGACAAAGCCACGATGGAAATGCAGGCTTTGTCGAGCGGCGTGCTGCGCAAGATCCTGGTCGGCGAAGGTGAAAGCGCGCCGCTGGGGCAGCCCATTGCCGTAATAGGAGAAGCCGACGAGGATATTTCCGAATTCCTGAAAGGATCTCCGGCCAAGTCGGCCCCTCCAAAAGAGATCAAAGAGACGACAAAACTTCCCGAGTCTGACCGAGTACCGGCGGTTGAGAAAGCGGAACCTCCTGCTGAAGCCGGGGTTGCGAGTGACGGCAAAAGGGATGGGAAGCCCGCGAGTGGTGGTCGAATGCTGGTCTCGCCAATCGCCGCGCGCATGGCAGCCGAAGCCGGCGTTAATCTTGGGTCAGTGCAGGGGAGTGGTCCGGGCGGGCGGATTATCAAGCGGGATATCGAAGCCGCGATGAGCGACAAGAAAGAAGCAAAGCCGGCCACGCCGACTTTGCGGCTCATGCCCTCGATCAAATCCGAAAAGGGAGCGACCTATGGGCCGTCCGCGTACCGTGATGAACCTTTGAGCGAAATGCGTCGAACCATCGCGAAGCGGTTGGTGACGTCTCTGGGACCAGTGCCGCATTTCTTTCTCACCACAGAAATCGAAATGGATCGCGCCGCCGATATGCGGCAACAGATCAACAGTCTCTATCCCGATTCAAAAATCAGTCTCAACGACATCATTATAAAAATCGCTGCCATTGCGTTGATTCAGAATCCGCAGGTTAATGCGTCATTCCAGGACAAGACCGTCCGCTACTACGAGCACGCGGACATTGGAGTCGCGGTTGCCACCGAGAACGGTTTGATCACACCCGTGGTGCGCGCTGCCGAGCTCAAGTCGCTAATCGATATTGCTGCCGAGGTGCGGGAATTAGCGGACCGCGCGCGCTCGCGCAAATTGAAACCTGAGGAATACCTCGGTGCTACTTTTTCCATCAGCAACCTGGGCATGTTTGGCATCGATGAATTCACCGCCGTCATTAATCCGCCCGAAGCCGCGATTCTTGCGGTCGGCGCCATGGCTCCCAAACCGGTGGTGCGAGATGGCGAAATTGAAATCCGACAAATGATGCGCGTCACGATGTCTTGCGATCACCGGGTCGTTGATGGCGCCGTCGGTGCACAGTTCCTGCAAACCTTCAAACAAATACTCGAAAACCCCTTGTACTTATTCCTGGGCTCGTGAGGTTAACGCCTTGCTCGAGCCGTGTTGAAGTTTACGGGATCGGGAATGCCCCGATCCTTTTTTTGCGCATCGTTTCAGAAAGAAACTGAGTGGCTCAGGCAGATAAATTCGGCGCTCGCGCTTACGCCCCGCATCTGGCACTGCTGGCGGTCCAGGTGATGTTTGGCACCTGGCCGCTGGTTGGAAAGATCGCCCTGCGGTCGATCCCGAGTGTCAGTCTGGTCGCGTTTCGCGTGGCCGGAGCAGCCCTGGCTTTTATTTTTATCGCCGCCATGACGCGTCGTTTTGGTCGAATCGAACGGCGCGATTGGCCGCTGTTAATTGCGTCGAGTCTGCTCGGCGTAGTGCTTAACCAGTGGCTGTTTGTGAAGGGTCTCTCACTTACGACGGTCATAAACGCGACGCTGCTCGGCACCACTATTCCGGTATTCACATTACTGATCAGCATCTTGCTGCGAAACGATCGTGCTTCAGTCCGGCGCATTTTGGGAATCCTCGTGGCGGGGGCGGGCATCGTTTATCTGGTCGGACCACAGCGCAGCGACTTTTCGGGGTCGTCACGTTTCGGGGACTTACTACTTGTTGCCAATTCACTTTGTTACGGTACTTACATTGCCATTTCAAAGGACCTGGTGAATCGCTATAGCGCGCTTACGGTTATCACCTGGATCTTCATCGTCGGGTGCATACCAACGGTGCCGGTCGGCATCATGAGTTTTAGCCACGTGTCCCTGAGCGCAATCAGTCCGATGGTATGGTTCGCCGTCGTGTACATTATTTTAGTGCCAACTGTGGGCGCGTATTACCTCAATTCATGGGCACTGGCGCGTGTGCCGCCCAGCACGGTAGCCGTTTACATTTACTTGCAGCCGTTGATTGCTTTTGCCCTGGCGCCCATGTTGCTCGGCGAAAAACTGAGTTGGCGAGTGGTTGTAGCGGCAGTGCTGGTCTTTACCGGAGTAATAATCGTTACTAGGCGAGCGCGTAGCCAGGCGATTGAAAAAGTCAGCAAGCACCCCGAAGCCTTCGGGCATTAACACATTGATCTCATGGGCTGGATAATTTTCCTTACACTGCTGATTTTTTACACCCTCGGCGTTCGCATGCTTCCCAGTTTTCGCGGCGGTAAAGAGTCCTTCCGGTGCTGGCCGTGGTGGTGATCATCATCGATCGAGTAATGATCGCAAGGTAGCGCAGACCGAATCGGAAATAATTATCGCAGGCCGGCTTGGCAGGAGCGACATACTCTGCGCCGCCGCGCGTTCAGTGTGTGGCATGAATGGCAACGGACATACATCGCGCGGGCGAACAAATGCATGATTACGTAGCTGCCGCCGAGTATGGCGATCGCGAGGCCGCCGTTTAAGAGTAGATCCTTCAGTGAGTGACTCCCGTGAAAACGCGAGTGTCACTCACTGACGGTGGGAAACTGCTCGCAACCATCAAGCGGCGCGCTTCGCGCTTTGTTGTTTTTCAATCGAACGCTGATATGCCTGGCCGCGTTCATAGCCGTGCTTAAACGCCTGTAGCGCGGAACTATCCGCGTACTTCGTACGCAAACTGCTAACGGTGTCTTCGTAGGTGCGACCGCGCCGATCGGGATGCAGCGCCGCTTCGAAGCCGAGTCGATATGCTGCCTCATCTACGTCAAAGTTTCCACCCTCGCGGGTGTAATGCTCCTGCTCGGCGCCACGCAAACCGATCCACCATTGGTCACGCGCGGCATCGATCGACTCAGCGCCCGCTTTCTTCAATTCGGCTTGGGCACGCTGGGCCAGCTCATCTTGATCGGCGACGGCAATCACTACAGATCGACCCTTCCGCAAAGCGTCTTCGTACAAATATAACTCGTCACGAGGGACACCCGCGGCCATGCTGTCCTCAATCGAATCTCCGGCCATCGCTCCAGCCATTGCGCCCCCGGCGCCAAATACCGCGGCGCCGATTAAACCCAGAGCGATAATTGGTCCCACTCCCGGAACAAACGCGGTAGCCACGGCCATGCCGGCCTGAAGGCCGCCGGCTACACCCAGGGCGCCGCCCACCGTGCCGCCGAGGGCCGAACCCATGCCGGGCTGTTCGGTTTCCGATGTGGGTATGTTCGCTTCAATTTCAGTTTCCGCAGTGTGTGGCGAAAGCACACTGATGCTTTTTTCGCTTATTCCTAACGCCCGAAGCATCGCGGCGGCGCGTTTTGCATCGGCGAATGAATTGAAAATCCCTACGACGGTGTTCATATGCATTTTCCTCCACGCTTGGGTAAGCGCGTAGCGTGCCACGCAAGTCAGGCGCGCGGATTTTCATGAGAGGATTAGTTGAAAGAGAAGCAGACTGCAACCGAACATGTGGTAGAAAACCACATGTGGGCTGTAAAGACTAAGGCAGATTCGGATTGGTTAGGCTTCCGCCGGCAACTCGTCGCCGTCGTTCTTATAGTGAAAGAGGACTCTGCCCTGAATTACTTCTTCCAGAGCGATCCGCGTCGGCTTGTGTTTGGTGGCGTCAATATCGATGCGAGCCCGCGCGCCGCGCTGCAATTGTTTGCTGCGTTTGGCGGCAAGAATAATCAGGCGATACTTCGAATCGATTTCCTGCGAGTCAGTTGTTTCAGTCGTTTCTTCGTGCGTTGTTGCCATAAGAACTTTGTTTCTCCAAAAGTGTTTACTACCGTAGCACGACGGGGCCAAAAACAAGTAATGCAAGTGTGCTACTTGCTGTGGCCGGCGGCGCCCACCCGGGCAAAATCCGCCAGCGCATCTTTCAATCTTGTCTCCTGTCTTTCGCGTCGCGCGCGCTCGGCATAGATTATCGAAGCTAATTGGGCTGAGGCGCGGTTTATATCGTCGTTCAGGATTACGTACTGGAAATTTCGATATTGATCCACCTCGGCGGGCGCGCCTTGCAGTCGTCGGGCAAGGTCTTCTGCCGAATCAGTCCCACGCGCGGTCAAACGGTTGCGCAACATCTCAAAAGAAGGCGGCAGAATAAAAGCGGTAACCGCGTCCGGCACAAGCCGGCAGATACTTTCCGCCCCCTGCACGTCGATCTCAAGAATGATGTCGTGTCCTGTGTCGCGTTCACGATCGACCTGGCTGTGGCTGGTTCCATACAAGTGCCCGTAAACGTCGGCCCACTCGAGAAATTCGCCGCGGGCGATCATTTCTTTGAAAGCGGCTATCGAAACAAAAAAATATTCGCGGCCGTCCTGCTCTTTGGGACGCGGCGGACGCGTGGTGTAGGAAACTGAGTAACTCACGCCAGGAACAGTCTGCAGAACCCGGTCGATCAAAGTGCCTTTGCCGCCGCCCGACGGAGAGCTGACGACGATCAGCATTCCGCGGCCGGCCGTTGTTTCTGCTATGTTCGCCGTGGCTTCTTTCAGTTCATTCAACATTTTGGACTTGTTCGCGCAGTTTCTCGATCTCGGCTTTGATAGCGAGGGCCGCGTCTTTAATCGCGATGTCAGTGGACTTCGACAAAACGGTATTCGCTTCGCGATTTAGTTCCTGCAAAAGAAAATCCAGGCGCTTGCCCACCTCGCCTTCGCTGGCGATCGTCGTTTGAAACTGTTCTACGTGACTTTTCAATCGGGCGAGTTCTTCAGTGATGTCGCTGCGATCGGCGAGATACGCAACTTCCTGAGCCAGTCGTGCTGAGTCGAGTTCTACGCTCTGGCCACCGCGCGCAATCATCTCGGTTATTCGTTTTTGCAGTCTTTGACGGTACGCCTCGACCAACCCGCCGGCTGCGGATTCGATCACGGGAACGGTGGCTTCAATTTTCGCCAAACGTGAAGTCATTTCCGCGGCCAGCGAGGCGCCTTCAACCCGGCGCATATTTTCAAGATCTTCCAGGGCCTGATCGATGGCGTGCTCGATACCTTTCACATGGTCTTCAGTCAAATCATTACGCGCAGAAGAAAGCGCGCCGGGCAGGCGAGCGATGGCGTTAACGTCGATGTCCCCGGCGAGGTTGAACTGGCGCTGGATATCGCGCAAAGCGTCAACGTAACCTGCGATGAACTTCTGATTGATCTCGTAAGTCGCCGTGGTCCCGGTGCGATCGAAATTAATGTTAATGTCGACTCGGCCGCGCGAAAGCCGCGCTGAGATGCGCTTACGGATGTCGACCTCGAGCGGGCTCAATTCCTGCCCGACGCGCAGATGAACATCGAGGTAACGGTTATTGACGGTCTTGATTTCAACGGCCACGGCAAAGCCTTCACCGCTCGCCGCGCCCCGTCCGAATCCGGTCATTGATTTCATAAGATGGTTAATAGTCAATAGTCAGTGGTCAGTTGGTCTTTGTATTTTGAACTTTGGACTTTGGTTTTTAGTCCAACTGACAACTGACAACTGACAACTGACTGATTACTGACCACTGACAACGGACAGTTCCTCTTCTTCGTCCGCAAACTGCATTTCGTACAGTCGCTGATAGCGTCCGCCGCGGGCCAGCAACTCGGCGTGAGTGCCTTGCTCGATGATCTGTCCGGCTTCCATCACCACAATCGAGTCGGCACGCCGAACCGTGGAAAGCCGGTGGGCGATCACAATCGTTGTGCGGTCACGAATAAGATTGTTAATTGCGCGCTGAACCAGTTGTTCTGATTCGGCATCCAGTGCTGAGGTCGCCTCGTCAAGCACCAGCACCGGTGCGTTGGTAAGCAATGCACGCGCAATGGCCAGCCGCTGCCGCTGTCCGCCGGATAGAAACGTTCCTCGTTCACCGATAATCGTGTCATAGCCTTCCGGAAGGTCCATGATGAATTCGTGCGCCAGCGCCGTGCGCGCTGCATCGTGCATGTCTTCGTCCGACGCATCGGGCCGGCCGTAGGTAATGTTGTACCGCACGGTGTCGTTAAAGAGCACCGTTTCCTGTGTGACGATCGCGATTTGCTTCCGCAAACTGGCGACGGCGGCGTCCCTCAAATCAGTGCCGTCCCACAGTACGCTGCCCGAAGTTGGATCGTGAAAACGTGGCAGCAATTTCGTTAACGTCGATTTGCCGCCGCCGGACTCGCCCACCAGTGCCACCATCCGCCCCACCGGAACCGTCAAATTAATGTTCTGAAGTACGGGCCGAGCTTCGTTCGCATAGTCGAAAGAAACGTTGCGAAACTCGATTTCACTCGTGAGCGGCTGTAATTGCCTGGCGTTTTTCTCTTCGGGAATCTCGGCGCGCTCATCCATGACTTCCCAAACATGACGGGCAGCAGCCAGAGCCTGCGACATCGAATTCTGTAGCCGCGAGAGCTTTCGCATTGGATCGTAACTGCGAAACAGAAAGAATAAGAACGTGAGAAACTGCGCTTCGTTCATTCGCTGAAGCCGTATTTCACGCTCGCCAAAGAAAAGCAGTGCCACGACGAACAGGATGCCGATGAATTCAATAATCGGCGGCGACATCCCCGCAATACTCGCGGATTTCAGGTTCGCCCGCAGAATGTGTCTCGCGACATTCGAAAATCGTTGACGCTCACGCGGCTCAGCCTGGTATGCCTTTACGATGTTTTGATTTGCCAGTGCTTCCTGGGCGACGTCCGTCAGGTGTTTACTACCTTCAAAAGATTCCCGTGCGAGTTTGCGCAACGAAGTTCCGAACTTTACGGTAAGCCAAGCGATTGGTGGGGCGATTAGCAGCGAACCTAAGGTCAGTCTCCAGTTGTAGTAGAACGACGCTACCAAAAACATGATCAGCGTGAAACTTTCTTTCAGCAGATCCCGCAGCGTGTGTGTCACTGCGGTTTCAATCGCCGACGCGCTGGAAATCAAACGGGACACGAGATAATTGGTGCGATGCCTTTCAAAGAACGCCGCGGCTTGTGCCAGCAAGTGAGCATACAGCTCCTGACGCAAACGCAGGATCGACGACTGGCCGATGTAGGCCATCAGGTACGTGGAAAAATAATCGGCTACTCCTTTGACGAGCGTGAAAGTAACCAGAAGCAGCGCGATGGTCCGCCATGCGGCCAAGCCCGACGCCGGAATCAGATGCTGCAAACCGAAGAGTGTGGCGCCGGGTGCTTGCTGCCTGCCGGCTTGAGCAAAAGCCTGATCGAAAATCGGAACGATCAGCGCACCGGTAGCCGCTTCGAGGACGCTCACCACGACCATCGCGAACGTCGCAATAGCAAACGCCCAGACGTGAGGGAGCAGATATTTTAGCAGCCGCTTAAGATCGTGCATCAGATTCGAGCTTGGAGCCTACTGACAGGAAACGGGTCAGGACACGGAAACGATAGCAATCTCGGAATATACTTACCGTTAACGTTTGACGTCAAGGCATGTGCCTGTCCATACTATAGCGAAACCCCTGAAGCTTCAGTAGATTAGGCCATAGCTCGTGTTGGCGGAAGACAATGCATTCTGCCGAAAACTGCTAAAGGAAAATTAACGTGGATCCCGAACCGACTGAGCGCAGCAAGAAAAAATTAATGATTGTGGACGACGACGCTGAAATGCGTACGTTGTTGGCCGAATACTTTCGCCGGCTGGGCTTTGACGTGGCTGAAAAAGAGAATGGACAAGCGGCCTTACAGGCAGTTACCAACGATCATTTCGACTGTTTTATTCTCGACGTGGCCATGCCTGAGATGTCCGGCATCGATCTACTGAAAAAGATGCGTGACCGTGGCATAAATACGCCCGCACTTTTTCTGACCGCGCATGATCTACTCGACGACAAAGTCGCCGGCTTCGAAGCAGGCGCCGACGATTATTTGGCCAAGCCATTCAGTCCGCGCGAGCTGGAATATCGAATCGAAGCGTTGCTGCGTCGCGGACAGCTAACTCCGGAGCAACAGGGTGACGGCGACCGGATGGAGATTGGCGATCTGGTGGTTGATAAGCGACGGCATGAAGTCTCTCGGGCCGGTGAGCGCGTTGATCTGACGCCGCTCGAGTTTCAAATCCTCGAGCTGCTCGCGTCTGAGCCTGGGCGCGCGTGGTCGCGTAACGATCTGCTCGATCGGGTCTGGAGCACCGAGTACGAAGGCTATCAGCGCAACATTGATCCGCACATAAATCGTTTGCGTAAGAAGTTGGAAAATGATCCCAAGAATCCCCATTACGTCCTGACGGTGCGCGGCGTCGGATACAAGCTGAACGAGAATCCTTAACGCACGCGCCTGATTTTCCTGCGCTCATCAGCAAACAAGTCCGCCGCAAGGGGAAAGCGCCGCGATTCGTCGTTTATTGGTAAGTGACGATGGACTGTTTGCGAAATCTCCGACTATTCCTGGTGACTACGGCCTTAATTTTTCAGGCCGCCGGCGCGGCTGCGAAAATTCAACCCTCCTCCGGCACGGTCCAAAACTCTGGTCAAAACAATCAAGACGGCACGGTTGTTACCGTTCGATGGGGAGCGCGGCCCGGCGTGACTCGCTATCGATTACAGTTGGCCCAGGATGCGGCGTTCGGTGACATCGTTTTCGATCGGGTCGTTGCTGGTCGAGAATATTCTGTCTCTGATTTAGCTCCGGGCAGGTACTTCTGGAGAGTCGCCGCGCTGGGCGCAAGACTGGGGGAGTTCTCGTCGGCCGGCGTAATCGATGTTTCTCCCGCCTCTTCGCGACCGAACGTGTCCGCGACGTCGAAAAATTCGAAGACAGACACGAATGCGAAGATCGTGGCCGCCGGAGGCTGGTACGCCGCGATTGGCAACGTATCGGATCCGCTGCTCCTGCATCTGCGTACGGCAAACGTGTTTGACGTGGTGGGCGTCAACAGCGACAGTCGAGTGTTTGCTCTCGACGCCGCCAGAGGAATTTCGCTTTGGAACACGCGAATCGCGCCGGGGCCGGCGCTCGTTCCTCTCGCATTTAGAACGCGATCGGGTTTGGATAATGTGCTGATTTTCTCCGGCACTGTCGCCATGATGTTGGACGGTCGCACCGGACGCGAGATCTGGCGCTCGACCTTGCCTGCGAGAGCGGCCAGCGCGGTGGTATTCAAGTCTCGGATCTTTGTCATCGAGGGCTCATTCGCGAAGTTATTCATCGTCGATGGAAACGATGGAAAGCTGATCATCCAGTCGCAGTTGCCTCGACGCGCGGCCGGCACGCCGGCCCTGCTTCGCGAAGGCGAAGTCATAATTGCTCTCGACGACGGCCGTCTGCAGGTTATGGACGAGTCTGGGAAAGTATTGCGCTCCGCGGACGCCGGCAGCCCCGCGACAACTTCTCCATTGTTCGTGCAAAGCGCGCGCGGCGGATTGGTTCTGGTGGGAACAAAGAATGGCTTGACGGCGCTGAATGCGGCCGACTTAAGTCTTCTCGGTCGCGTCGCGCTCGTGAATGACGCGCCACGCGGCACACTCTTCGCCCGAGATCTCGACGGAGATGGACTCGCCGAGGTCTTGATGTTTACTGAGCGGGGCCGTGTCGTCGTTGTCAGATCAGACGAAGGCAAAATTCTATGGGACGGCGACGCCAGGCAAGCCGGCACCGTATCGTTTGCTGACTTGAACAAGGATCGCGTGCTTGATCTCTTGATGGCGGGAAGGGAAGGATTTGCCTTTGCATTGTCTGGACGTGACGGGTCGTTGCTCTGGGAAGAAGCATCCGGCGTGGCGACGAATCATGCGCCTTTGACGATGCGCCGCTCCGCACAAGTCGCGCCGTCGGGTATGGGCGTGTTATTAATTGCTGGCGATCCAGCCCGCGGCGGGTTACGAGCGGTTGAGTTTAGCCGTGCAACTTCGCCACAGAATTGATAAGCCGTTCAAGGTAGAAAAAATGTTTTGGTACCCCGGATTATTCTTTCTCGCCGCGTGGTTTGTGATGAAGTTTCTCCTCCATAAAAGCGGCTTTGTCCATATGCTTCTGCTTGCGGCTATCGGTTGCTGCGTCACCCAATTGATTCAGGATCGCCGCACCAAGGCGTACTATGATGAAGTTGGGCGGCGACCTCAGTAACGCAGGCATTCGCCGGTTTCATTCCTCAGTTTCACCCTCCGCGCGCAAACTGGCGCTTGCGCTACCCCAGTCCATCGGCAACAATTAAGTTCGGTTTGCGCATCCATAACAGTTGGAAGGGGCCGAAAATCCTTTCAGCCGCTTTGACATGGGTTCCGTAGCGTCTTGTACCGGGAGATCAATTGAAATGATTCGCCTGCTTAATCTCAGCAAAATCATCACGGCATTTCTCGCAGTCTCAATTGTGGCTGCCAACGCGTTTGCGCAGGGTGACAATCGACGGAGCACCATCGCGATTACCTATCCGCTCGATCAAACGATCGAAGTGCCGTTTCGTGGAACCACGCGTTTGCCGCGTCTGCGAGGCGATGCGAAGGTCAGACGGCAAGGCCGCCGCGGCACTCGCGTGGTATTGGATATCGACAACATGCCGCGCGCTTATGAGCTCGGCGGCGCATACACGACGTTTGTATTGTGGGCGATTTCGCCGGACGGTCACGTTGACAATCTTGGTGAGATCAAACGCAGTGGAAGCATGGTCGTTGATTCGAAGATCGACGTGACCACGCCTTTGCAAACTTTCGCCCTCATCGTTACAGCCGAGCCGCACTTCCTGGTGCAGGTACCCAGTCGCATGGTTGTGCTCGAGAACATTAGGCCGGTTACGCGTGATGCTGAAATCGCTATCGTGCCAGTGCAGTATCTCGGCAACACCAGCGACTATTTTAAGGATTCGGGCGTGCCGACAATCGCCGAGTCCGATTATCGCGACATTCCGAATGCTCTTCTCGGAGCGCGCCAGGCCGTCAAACTCGCCCGTTACGCAGGCGCAGAACGCGATGCGCCAACTGAGTTGCGCGCCGCGGTCGCTGATCTCGAAGCAGCCGAAGCCGCGCGCCGCATGCGGCAATCCGAAGCTGAGGTAGACGCGAAAGCGCGCACTGCGATCAGCAGCGCCGTAAAAGCGGAGGAGATGGCTATCACACGTCGACTTGCGCGTGAGCGCCGTGAAGAGGCTCAACGACGCGATGAGGCAGTACGATCTGCTGAAGAGACGGCCGCCAATGCTAATCAGGAACTCACCCGGCTCAAACGCGAACTGGACAATGAGCAGCACGCGCGCGAACTTGCGGAAAGAGATTCTTTGAATTCCGCCGAACAGCTTCGCGATGCGCGCACTGAAATCGCGCGACTTCGTCAGGAGTTGCAAACGGTGCGGGCCGAATCTGAAGATGCCAAGGTGCGCCTGGCGAGGTTGGAAGGAGAGAGACAAGCGGAAGAAACGCGCCGCGCGAACGAAACACGCGTGGCCCAGCAACAAGCCGCTGTCACGAATTTACGTCAGGCCTTGAATCGATTTGGTTCAGTGCGCGACAGCAATCGCGGGATGACCCTTGTCCTGTCTGAATCAATCTGGGCCAATGCGCGATCAAGCAACCTGACTCCGGCAGCCACGGCCAGGTTGGATCAGCTCGGCGCCTTGCTTGCCAACAATCCGGACTATCAAATTTCCATCGAGTCATTTACCGACAACCGCGGCGCAGAAGATGCTCTGCAACAACTAACACAAGACCGTGCAAGAGTATTGTCTGAGAAACTTGGAGCTGCCGGCGTCGACGTAACTCGGATCCAGGCCAGCGGTCTCGGCGCCGCCAATCCGGTGGCGCCGAATACCACGGTAGCAAGCCGCGCAAAAAATCGCCGCACTGAGTTAACGCTAAGTTTGGCGAATCAGTGAATCAGTCCCCACGAGCTGTTTGTGATCGCATCAGTTTGTGCGCGTTCTCGACAGGTAAAAGTAGCGGGAAGAGAGGGTTACCATGGCAGTTTATATTAAATTGCGCGTAGCTCTATTCACGCTGATCTTTTTCGGTTGCGCACTGCCACCCGCACGTACCGACGCAAGGGCAATTCAGCGTATTGGCGCTCAGGTTCTATCCGGTGCTCCAATCGAAGCGGGACAAACTGAGGCTCAGTTCGTCCCAAGGGTCGATCATCACCTTCACTTACTCAGCCCGGCAGGGGCCGCGTTGGCGACTCCGCCTTTGCTACCGGAGATCAAACTGCCAGAGGAGTTGGCGCACTTTGTCCGAGAGAGGACTCGGCGGTGGAATGATCAAAACGCCCTTGCCGAGCTTTATACTGAGGACGCCATATATTTCAGAGGCGGGACTGTCGGATGGGTTAAGGGACGTAAGGCGGTGGCCGGTTATGTCCGTTGGACAATATCTGACCGGCCCTACAACATAAAGCCGACCAGTTACAATCTCGACGGCACTTCGGCTACCGTCGCGGGCTATTTCACGGATGCCGACGGAAGCGACTATCGTTTCGGATTCTTCATCTTCTCGTTGACCAAGCCTCCTAACGGTATGTGGAGGAGCGCGGCTGAGACTTACATATACAAAGAAGGCACAAAGTTCGAGCAGCCTTATGCCGCCAAGCAACTCGTTGCGCAGTTGGATGCCGCAGGTATCCGCCGAGGGGTGGTCCTTTCAGACGCCTACTATTTCGACGCCGTGCGGCCCGAACCAGTGCCGGATGAGTACAATCAGGTTCGCGCGGAGAATGATTGGACGGCGGAGCAAGTCGCGCAATTTCCAGATCGGCTGGTGGCCTTCTGCAGTGTCAATCCTCTCAGAGAGTACGCGCTGGCAGAACTTGACCGCTGCGCAGCGAGTGGTCGTTTCAAGGGTCTGAAACTACACTTTAATGCGGCGCAAGTGGACTTCCAAAATTCCGTGGAGGTGGCAAAGATCCGGCGGGTAATGGAGTCGGCGAACAAATACCGGCTACCGATGATCATTCACGTCCGATCGAAACCTACTTATGGGCGCGAGGACGCCGAGGTTTTCCTACATCGGCTCGTAGCGGCGGCGCCCGACGTGCCCATACAGATCGCGCACCTCTGGGGCGGCGAGAACTTTTCAAGCTCTGCTCTGGCCGTCTACGCGGATGCCGTGACGGCCAGGGACCCGGCCACCAGGCATCTCTACTTCGATATTTCCGGAGTTTGGAGCTACGGCAAACCCGCAGAAATGCAGGAAATTGTAAGCCGTATTCGCCAGATCGGAATCGAACGCATCCTCTATGGGTCGGACGGCCCGCCGGCTGAAGCTTGGAAAACATTCCATAGCAAGGTACCGCTAACAGAAGATGAGTTCCGGCTAATCGCGAACAATGTCGCGCCGTACATGCGATAGTTGCGCCGCTCAACGAAGCGTTGGACGCGCGCCGCGGGCTCGTGTTCGCATCATCACTGGCCCGGCGGTGCGTTCGATTCGCGCCGCCACGTCAACTCAACCGTTGAGCCGGGCCAACCAGTGAAGCTTTGAAACCGACGCGGTGGCGCAATTGATGATCTTCATTTCTAATCAATGGCCGTCCAACTTTAGTAAGTGTAATCATTAGCTCGATCCAACGGGCTCATTACGCCTCGGCCACCCCTGTTGAGTACATGCGTGTAAATCATCGTGGTGCGCACGTCCTTGTGTCCTAACAATTCCTGAACTGTGCGGATGTCGTATCCGTCTTCCAGCAAACCCGTCGCGAAACTATGCCGGAAAGAATGGCAGCTGCCCCTTTTCCTGACTCCGGCCGCGAGTAATCCCTGCTTAACCGCGCGCTGCACATTCTGTTCGGCTATGTGATGTCTTCCACTTTTTCCTGACCGCGGATCAATCGAAAGCCGTGCCGCGGGAAAGACGTACTGCCAGACTAATTCGCGGCTGGCATTCCGGTATTTTCGATCGAGCGCGTAAGGTAAGTAGACATCCCCGTGCCCGAGTCTCAAATCTCTTTCATGCAAAGTTTGGACTGCGCGGATCTGGGTCCGCAAACGTTCGCTCAGGATGCGGGGCAGGATCGTGATGCGATCTTTTTCGCCCTTTCCGTCGCGCACGAGGATTTCATTGCGATCAAAGTCCAGGTCCTTAACGCGCAGTCTGACCGCCTCCATAATGCGCAGGCCTGAACCATACAACAGGCTCGCGATTAACTGTGAGACTCCCGGAATATGCGCGATAACGGCGAGGGCTTCGGATTTTGTGAACACCACGGGCAGACGGCGCGAAGGTCGAGCTCGTTCAACTCCGGTAATTTCAGGCATCCTTAATTTCAGAACTTGTTTGTAGAGGAACAGGAGGGCATTAAGTGCCTGATTCTGCGTAGACGCAGATACATGGTCGTCGACGGCGAGATGAGTGAGGAATGAACGAATCGCCTCTGCGTCAAGATCGCGCGGGTGTTGCTTGTTGTGGAAGAGAATGTATCGCTTCACCCATTGGCGATAGGTCTCTTCAGTCCTCAGGCTTAAATGTCGCAGGCGCGCGACATCGCTGACTTGATCGAGCAGCTTACGACGGGTCATGAGTGAAGCATATTAACGCAGGCTGCGGAGTTATGACTGACTGTTTGCAGATAAGCAGCGGAACCGATTGTGGCTTGGGAAATAGCTCGCGCTAGCCATTATTCGCACAAAGGATTTGAATGAACATTTGATGTATTTCTGCGGGGAACGCGGTATTATGAGTCACGCAAAATGCCGAGGCGAGCGTAGTTTCGGGCATGATGCATAATTAGTAGTTATCGCGCTCGTGTTCTTCGGAAACTGCAAGGGGGTTCGCTTTCGGTGGCTTGGGTGGTTACGTCGGTGGCCCGCGCGCGCTAAATTATTTGGGCGGGCCAGGCTTTTCATGATTCGCGCGATCGCAGGTTGCCAGGTTTCGATTAGCGCTCGGTGCTTGACGCGCGCTCTCCGCGGTGGCGACTAGAACCGCTGCAAAGTTTGGGCGCGATAACAAATCGTTGGACGCGAGCCGAGATCAGGTTGTTTGGCGTCCGCGAGACTGAATGATGTTCCTGGTTGACTGCGGCCGCGTCAACTCAACCGTTATGCGGCTTCGTTGAAAATGCCTAACTCATTTGATGACTGCGTCGCCCTGCCTGAATCGCAAACTTGCGAGTGGAAGCGCTCATTGTCGCTGCAGCGCGAAGGTCTTCAGGGTTTGTGCGGAATGGTCAACGCAAACACTGCGAACGGTTGCGTTATTTTCGGCAAATCCCCTGACGGCGAAATTGTCGGCGTCGAACCTGGCAACTTGGATCGCGCTCAACAATCGTTGGCCCAAACGATTCGTCAGTCCTTTGAGCCGGTACTTCAGTCAACGATTCACGTCTTCCAACGCGGCACAACTTCAGCGCTTGTTGTCGCCGCGGCTCGGAATCGTGCTGTGCCGTATCACGAATTCGATGGCCGTGCTTACATTCGCGAAGGCACTGTCACCCGTCAATTGACACTTGCTGAAAAGGAAGCGCTTCAACGACAACGAAATCGCGATCTACACCCTGGCCCTTTGGACATGCGACGGTTGTGGGTCTTTTATCGGGGTGTTGTCGCAGATCGTCGTAACTGACACTGGCGTACGAAAAATCTATTCCTGTAGGTGCGGAGGCGAATTCTGGCCGGCCGCATAACAAATCGTTGGACCGGAGCCACGGGAAGCGTGTTTCGCATCAAACGTGATCCGGCTAAGCGGCTCGCTCGCGCCGTGGCCCGGTCAACTCAAACGTTGGGCGTCTTACATGGATCCTCGAAAACTCTTTGCTGACGAACGATTCTCTGGCTTCTGCGTATTTTGCGGAGGCGCACCTGAAACGCGCGATCATTGTCCGTCAAGAGTTCTGCTCGACGAACCTTTCCCCCCGAATGTGCCCGTTGTCGATGCATGTACCAATTGCAACAACAGCTTTTCATCGGACGAACTGTATGTCGCTTGTTTCCTCGAAGCGGTTGTTTGCGGCTCGTCCGATCCTGCGCATGTTTCTCGGGCAAACATCAAACGACTTCTTGCCGAAAACCCGGAACTTGCCGCCAGAATTAATCAATCCCATCGGGTCTGCGGTTCTGACATCGTCTGGGAGGCCGAAGTCGAGCGTGTCCGCAAGATTGTTCTCAAATTGGCGCGCGGGCACATGGCTTACGAAATGAGTCTTCCAAAAATCGAACAACCCTCGAGTCTCGGCTTTGTGCCTCTGCAATCACTCTCCGACGAACAACGCGCGGAGTTCGAGTCTCCCGATGATGGGAGTGTTGCGCTGTGGCCTGAACTTGGTAGCCGCGCTTTTGTTCGCGCAGCGACACAGTTTGCCAGTCCGCCTTTGAACCAATGGATCGTTGTGCAACCCGGGCGGTATCGTTATTTTGTCAGTCAATCGCAGGGTGACTTCGTGCACATGGTTTTGAGCGAATACCTTGCGTGTCGCGTAGTCTGGCAATGAACGACGCCCAACAAATCGTTGGACCGGAGCCACCGCCGCGAACTTCTCATCAAACTGATCCGGTTCTATTATGAGGCGTATTAGCGGGCGGTGGCCCGGTCAACTCCACCGTTGGGCGTCTTACATGGATCCTCGAAAACTCTTTGCTGACGAACGATTCTCTGGCTTCTGCGTATTTTGCGGAGGCGCACCTGAAACGCGCGATCATTGTCCGTCAAGAGTTCTGCTCGACGAACCTTTCCCCCCGAATGTGCCCGTTGTCGATGCATGTACCAATTGCAACAACAGCTTTTCATCGGACGAACTGTATGTCGCTTGTTTCCTCGAAGCGGTTGTTTGCGGCTCGTCCGATCCTGCGCATGTTTCTCGGGCAAACATCAAACGACTTCTTGCCGAAAACCCGGAACTTGCCGCCAGAATTAATCAATCCCATCGGGTCTGCGGTTCTGACATCGTCTGGGAGGCCGAAGTCGAGCGTGTCCGCAAGATTGTTCTCAAATTGGCGCGCGGGCACATGGCTTACGAAATGAGTCTTCCAAAAATCGAACAACCCTCGAGTCTCGGCTTTGTGCCTCTGCAATCACTCTCCGACGAACAACGCGCGGAGTTCGAGTCTCCCGATGATGGGAGTGTTGCGCTGTGGCCTGAACTTGGTAGCCGCGCTTTTGTTCGCGCAGCGACACAGTTTGCCAGTCCGCCTTTGAACCAATGGATCGTTGTGCAACCCGGGCGGTATCGTTATTTTGTCAGTCAATCGCAGGGTGACTTCGTGCACATGGTTTTGAGCGAATACCTTGCGTGTCGCGTAGTCTGGCAATGAACGACGCCCAACAAATCGTTGGACCGGAGCCACCGCCGCGAACTTCTCATCAAACTGATCCGGTTCTATTATGAGGCGTATTAGCGGGCGGTGGCCCGGTCAACTCCACCGTTGTGCGCTTCCGTGTGAAATCTATCGAACCGCCAAATGATGCTGCTCTCAGACAAATGGTCAGCGCACCTTATAAGCCAACCCGAAACGGGTATGGGATATCAGATTGTTTCTATTATTCTCAAAAACGGAACTCGCTTCGACCAGGCCATTGTCAACGGTGGCTACATAACTCGGGTTCGCGGCTTTGATGAAATTCCTTTCGCGGAAGATGAAATCTGTGAAATCATCGTCACACACGACAAATGGAATTTTCGCGACCAATGACGGGCGCGCACAACAAATCGTTGGACGCGAGCGGCGGGAGTGTGTTTCGCATCAAGACTGGTCCGGCGATGCTTGAATAAATTCGCGCCGCCGCGTCAACTCAACCGTTGGGCATCTTCTCTTGTTTTGACACCGCGTGACTTATGACAGGGACAGTTCAGGGATACTCGAAATCCGAGCTTCGAAATCTTCGGCCCGAGGCCTGGCCTGACCGCGGAACCTTTTGCCAGAAGTGTCAAACGATTATTCCGGCCTTCGACGACTTAACGGACGACGATGTCCGTTTACTGCGCGAGATGATCGCCAATGGAAACGCCATCTCGGCGATGCGAATCATCCACCAACGAACAGAGTGTCCGCTCGGATGGGCCAAAGCTTGGGTACATCATCCTTACGGAGGGCACGCCATGTCACAACGACCGACGCCAGAGTGTCCGTTTTGTGGCTCACAGTTGCGAACTCCGACGGCTCAACAGTGCCCATCATGCTTTCGCAGTTGGCATGACGTGGCGTAATCTTTGGCGGTCGACGATGCCCAACAAATCGTTGGACGCGAGCGGCGGGAGCGTGTTTCGCATAATAATTCGTCCGGCGATGGTTGAATGAATTCGCGCCGCCGCGTCAACTCAACCGTTGGGCCGCTTGCTTGAACATGAGATTATTTGCTGCATGCCTGCTGTTGATCGTGGCTTGCTCCATAAACGGAGTCGCTCAACAGTCTCGCTGTAACCGCGACTGCCTCCAAACGGTTCGCGGCCTACTAGACGCCAGTTATCGCGGGTTCTCAACAGGTTGGACTGAAAAACAGAATCACCGGCTCGGCGATCGCGTCGGTGCCGCAATCCAACAAATCTATCAGGGAAAATCTTTATACAAAGCCGATCACATTCGCACGTTCTTGCCGGTAATGGAGGAGGCGTTTAAATATCCTGACTTGATCGAAAACCCAGAAGACAAGACACCTATTATTAGTGTTGCTTTGCTACGTCGCTTAAAGGGCGGCGTCAAAGATCATTTCTTGAATATGGAAATAACGAAAACCTTGAACGTAATCCAGTTCCACACTAAGAAGTAGTTTTCTGATCGCGGCCCAACAAATCGTTGGACGCGAGCGGCGGGAGCGTGTTTCGCATCGTGACTGGTCCGGCGATGCATGAATGAAATCGCGCCGCCGCGTCAACTCCGCCGTTATGCCGCTGATTACTCCATCTTGGATCTGCCTTCTGGCACTCGGAATCTTTCTGGGCAGTTGCAGCTCAACGCAGAACGTCGGCGTCACCTCGTCAGTGAATTCCATTGATCCAACGCACATTCCCGCTGACACCAAAATCACTTTGTCACGGACAATCTGTTACGGGACTTGCCCTGGTTACAAACTTGAAATCTTTGCGAATGGACGCGTCGTCTTCGACGGGCAGGCTCACGTCAGAAACACAGGCACCGTTACCTATCAAATTTCTGAAGACCGAATCAGACAACTCCTGTCCGAATTTAAGAATATCAACTATTTCTCGTTGGCCGACGACTACAGCGCGTCCAATCACAAGAACTGTCCTAACTTTGGAACAGACGCGCCATCGGTAACTACGTCGATTACCATCAACGGGCAAACGAAAACCGTATTCCATTCGCACGGCTGCCAGGACTTGGAAATTTTGTCGCGGCTTGAATCATTCGAGGATAGAATTGACGAGCTCGCGGACGCCAAACGCCGCATCGATTAACGCAACGCGGCATAACAAATCGTTGGACGCGAGCCGAGATCAGGTTGTTTGGCTTTCGCGAGACTTGAACAATGTTCCTGGTTGACTGCGGCCGCGTCAACTCAAACGTTCGGCGTCGACTTTCCTATGAGCGAATCCGAAAACAAAGCCGAAGCGCTTCGCATGTTCATGGAGCGCTTTGATGATGTATTTGCCTTCCGCAGAACATTAACGCCTGAAACTGATCGGGGATGCGCCCTAATGGCCGCTGCCTATTTAGATGCAGAGCTTGAAACTCTGCTGCGCAAATACTTCGTCGCAAACCGCAACGTTCAAGATGACATTTTTGGGCATTCAGGCCCTTGAGGAACTTTTTCTTCCAGAGTCGACCTGGCCTATCTACTTGGACTCATCGGTCCGAAGGTGCGACGCGACCTTCACCTCATTCGAAAGATAAGAAATGATTTCGGCCACGTCGCATCGCCTATTGACTTTACTCAGCCTGCTATCGCTTCACGCTGTAACGAACTCTACTACGATCCATACGACAAGGACGCCGCGCCACGCCACAAGTTCACTCGCACAGTCATGGGGGTGTTGGCCGTATTGCATGCGAGACTCTACACCACTGACTCTCGCCCAGAATGTTCTGACACTGTTATCGACGACGAAAGAAAGGAACGTTTTAACAAATCTTTGCAAGCGATTATTGAGGGTTTCGACGCCGAACAAATCGTTGGACGCGAGCGGCGGGGGCGTGTTTCGCAAGATGACTGGTCCGGCGATGCTTGAATGAAATCGCGCCGCCGCGTCAACTCAACCGTTCGATGTCTTCTTTTCTATGAAACGGTTTCTCCCAGTTTTGGTGGTCGTGGCTTTTGCTTGCGCTGCTCCCAACATCGTCGCACGCTCGGCGATTCGCAGTATCGGTTTTGACAACTTTACATTTCACCAGTTCTGGGGCCGCCGCCCAATCAAACTGAAGAACGGGAAACTTGAATTTGACTCGGATGGTTGTCATACAGAATACACGCTGCAGGGCGTTACTTACCTCGATCTAACCGGTGACCGAAACGAAGAGGCGCTTGTTCACATCCAAGACTTCACGGCGTGTGGATCCTCTGGCGTATCCGACTATTACTATATTTACGCGGCTCAAGGCCGACGGCCATATCTCCTCTGGCGGTTTGGCACTGGCAGCGAAGGTCTCGCTGGCTTCAAGGATTTCAAGTTGGTCGGACGTTCCCTTGTCTTTGAACTATTCGGTAAATATCGAATCGTTGGTTCAAAGTACATCGATGCCGGCAAACAAGCTATTGGCGAGTGTTGTCCAGATCACTATTCACGCGTTACCGTTTCTTGGGACGGCAAAAGATTTCGACAGCGCTCGGCAACAATCTTGCCGTTCCCGTACGACAGCATCACTGCGTACTACAATGCGGTGGGCTATCCGCGACGTTGACCGTTATCAAACGGCGACATCGAACAAATCGTTGGACGCGAGCGGCGGAAGCGTGTTTCGCATCATGACTGGCCCGTCGATGCTTGAACGAATTCGCGCCGCCGCGTCAACTCAACCGTTGGGCCGTTACTTATGACACTCATTCGAGTCACCGTCGTAGGGCTGTTTGTCATTCTTGGCAGCTTGGCGCTCTCGGTTTCAGGTCGGCCATTTGACGAATGTCCTCACGCGGTAATTATTTGTGAAGACCGCCCTCACACCGGAATGAAATATCGGTGCTATGCGTCATATCATTTCCTCAGGGACAACCCTATCAAACTAAGGTGGGGGGTCTCGCACGGCAAGATCATTCGCACGAAGACACTGGATGAAATAACTGTTGACGCGCGACACGTCAAAACAAAAACTATCTTGGTAACGTTGAAAGTGCATTGGAAAAATCTTTCGGTATGCGACAAAACCGCGACCAACACGCTCGAACTGCCTTAATTCGGCAACGGCCCAACAAATCGTTGGACGCGAGCGGCGGTAGCGCGTTTCGCATCATGACTGGTCCGGCGATGCGTTCGTGAATTCGCGCCGCCGCGTCAACTCAACCGTTATCGCGGTCATGTTCTTCGGAAACTGTAAGGGGTTTCGCTTTCGGTGGCTTGGGTGGTTACGTCGTTTACCCGCGCGCGGCAAATTACTTGGGCGGACTTGGCTTTTCAGGATTCGCGCGATCGGAGGTTGCCAAATTTCGATTAGCGCTCGGTGCTTGACGCGCGCTCTCCGCGGTGGCGACTAGAACCGCTGCAAAGTTTGGGCGCGATAACAAATCGTTGGACGCGAGCCGAGATCAGGTTATTTGGCGTTCGCGAGACTTGAATGATGTTCCTGGTTGACTGCGGCCGCGTCAACTCAACCGTTGTGCCCCTTGTCTCTCAATCGATGAAAGTACGGATCGAAACCGACGACTGGACACCCGACGGTCTGAAAATATTGTCGCCTGAAAATCTCGCGTCGATTCGAGAGACGCTGCAAAACGAAGGCCCAATAATTGTCGAACATTGGTTCTACTATGGCTCGCGTGCGCCCGACCGGTTCATCTTCGACGACTTCGATGATTTTGTCGAATACGTCCAAACAAAATCTCGTGTCGGCGACGCTTTTCACGTGTGGAACTTCGCTTCGGTCTGCAAAGACGGAAACGAAATCGCCACGGGCAAATTTCCAGACGACGATGGCTGCGTACCACGAAAGGGCGCGTACTAACTTCGGCGGGGCACAACAAATCGTTGGACCGGAGCCACGGGAAGCGCCTTTCGCATCAATTGTGCTCCGGCGAAGCTGCTCGGTAACGCCGTGGCCCGGTCAACTCAACCGTTATCGCGCTCGTGTTCTTCGGAAACTGCAAGGGGGTTCGCTTTGGTGGCTTGGGTGGTTACGTCGTTTACCCGCGCGCGGCAAATTATTTGGGCGGGCTAGGCTTTTCATGATTCGCGCGATCGGAGGTTGCCAGGTTTCGATCAGCGCTCGGTGCTTGACGCGCGCTCTCCGCGGTGGCGACTAGAACCGCTGCAAAGTTTGGGCGCGATAACAAATCGTTGGACGCGAGCCGAGATCAGGTTATTTGGCGTTCGCGAGACTTGAATGATGTTCCTGGTTGACTGCGGCCGCGTCAACTCAACCGTTCGACGGCTATTTGACTTCAACAAATGGACAAGCCCACGCTGCTCATAGCGGTTAATGCACTACTGAACAACACACACGCACAAGGCTCTAGCTACGCCTACGAACAAGGCGTTCGTCAATTCAACTCCCTTCTCGAAAGAGCAAGGGCTCTATACCAGACTCGTCCCGACATTCAGTGCATGGTTGATTATGAATACCCGAACATTGTCAACGTGTTCGTTTACGAAGATGCCGTCAAACGTCTGAAGACCGCGTTGGAACTTGTTCTGTCAACGGCTGCTGGCCAGTTATTAGCTCAGGTTCGTTTACCGCCAGATGCTCCGCCCGACGTTGCTTTGGATCTTGCTGAACTTGAGGGAGCATTAGCAATTGGTCTTGAAAAAACTATTCTCTTGTTAGCTGGCTCTATTGCAGAAGCGCTCCTGATCGTGCGGCATCCCGATACATCGCCCAAAGGTCCAGGCCTGCGTAAACTGGTCAAACAAGCCCGTACTCAAAATCTATTCGGCAGCGACACATTGAAATTTCTGGACAGCCTTGTAGATTATCGCGACCTCATTCACGCACGCACCGCCGCTCGTAACCGAATCGCCAGAAACCAAGCTCGCGTGGATGCCGCAATCTCAGGGCTTAAGTTACTCTGTGAGGAGCTTCAAAACCCGGCGGTGCGCTATTCATGAACGGCGCCGTCGAACAAATCGTTGGACGCGAGCCGAGATGAGGTTGTTTGGCGTTCGCGAGACTTGAATGATGTTCCTGGTTGACTGCGGCCGCGTCAACTCAACCGTTGGGTTGCTTTATTATGGCTAAACTCACACTAACTCGAGCATTCGCGCACTACGGCGCGAGACCGATTAATCCACGTTGGACTTGTTCCGAAATCGCAGACGATCATTCCCTTGTCTTTTGCGGGTGGGATCACCTCCTGCACAACAAAGGTGGTCGACTTTACTACGACGATCGGTTGTCGCGCTGGTGGGCAAACTCGCACGGCCGTGCCCGACTTAACGATCATTTATTAACCATCACGCCGCGAACACCGATACGGTTGATTATTGCCGAGGCAAAGAATCAACCTGCGGTCGACGCTGGCCAAGGTAGTCGTATTCAAAAGAGGTTCGTTCTGCGAAACGATGTGACTGGGAAACTTACTTCCTTTGACGGCGACCGCTTCGTTTTTGACTTTGTGCAGGTTTGACGTTGCGTTTGTTTTCGCCGGGCGCAACCCAACAAATCGTTGGACCGGAGCCACGGGAAGCGCCTTTCGCATCAAGCGTGATCCGGCGAAGGTGCTCGGTAACGCCGTGGCCCGGTCAACTCAACCGTTGTGCGCCTAACTCTTTCGATGATGAACGCCCTTGTCGCAATCGCCGTATTTTTCCTGGTCGCGCCATCGCTGGCGGCGCAGAATCTATCGCGATTCGAAGATTACGAAACGTCCGTCTATGCTGGAACAATTCATCGGCCGAAATGGATTCGCCACGTCAGCGGTGACGAATGGCGAGACAATATCGGCAAACTCGTCGCACCGCCCGAAGTTAATTTCGCGGGAAAATATTTTGTCGCGGTTCACAGTTGTGGCACTGGCTGCAGGTACTACACCATGACCGATCTGTCCTCTGGCCGCGAGTTGAAGCTCCTGAACGACTTCGGTGCTGCCGAACCGCCGCCGAAAACTCGCGAAGGGTACGCGTACGTGACGGACCTTATTACTCGCGCGAGTAGTAAATTGCTCGTTGCGCAATATCGCATTGACTCGCCGCGCGGTGAGGAATGTCGCGAGCGTGCTTTTGTCTTGGATGGTGACACGCTCAGGCCCGCAACTGGCAGGCGGCGCACTTGTACGCAATACTGAGTCGCGCTGACCAATCGGCGGCGCACAACAAATCGTTGGACGCGAGCGGCGGGGGCGTGTTTCGCATGATGACTGGTCCGGCGATCGTTCAATGAAACCGCGCCGCCGCGTCAACTCAACCGTTGGGTTGCACTATCTATCGAAGGAGAATCTCATGCTCTTCAACAACTCTCGCAAGCGAAATCACGTTCAACTTTACGGTAAGGAAGCGTTTTTCGACCTTGAGACGAGTGGGCCTCAGGCAAAGGTAGCGGATCGGTTGGCCCGCGAACTTATTGTCGGCGAAACATGCATCGTTGCCACTCCAGACATCCCGTACGACACGACGTGCGATGTCACGTTTGACTCGTACCGGTTTTCTCGCGCCGCCGTGAAGCCCGACCCAGAACGGAGCGTTCCCTGTAACGCATACTTTGGCAAACTATCGAAGACCGAAACGATGTCGCGACACGAGGCGATGAAACACCCTTTGTACTCGCAGTTCTTTAATGTCAAGGGCCACTTCAAACGACCGTCGGTTATGCACCTGCACTGATTTACTGGTACGGTGCAACCCAACAAGTCGTTGGACGCGAGCGGCGCGAGCGTGTTTAGTATCATGATTGGTCCGGCGATGCTTGATTGACTTCGCGCCGCCGCGTCAACTCAACCGTTCGGTGTCTTCTAATCTCGATGAAAGGAGCTGACTAATATGGAAATCTGGCAAAGCCCAGAAGGGGGCAATCTAAAGGAAAGCTTTCAACTGAAGAAACTTAAACATACAAAATACGGCCTATCGCGCGAACACAAAAACCTATTACGCAAACGCGGACACAAATACTATCAACTTATGGACGGCACAATCTTGCCGCAGTCCGCCGAACAACAACACTTTGTCGACGTGTGCAACGGGCTCGTTGAACCCAACGATGAATGGGAACGAATCTGGAAAAGTTATTTGACCACACTCGCAGAGGAACAACGGCTCGAAACACTTTACCGCGACGACCTGCGTCAGTCGCCCGACGTTCAGAAATATATCGACCATCGTTGGCTTGCCGGTGTGCCGCACAGCGAACCGTCATCTGTCATGGAGCCCGCTCCTTCTACGGACGGACATCTACGCGACTGTCGCATTTGTCGCGGCTCCGGCATGAACGCCGACGGGTCCGCTTGCGATCGGTGTAATGGTCGCGGTTCGTTCGCATAACCGCGGCGACACCGAACAAATCGTTCGACCGGAGCCACGGGAAGCGTGTTTCGCATCAAGCGTGATCCGGCTAAGCTGCTCGGTAGCGCCGTGGCCCGGTCAACTCAACCGTTATACGTCAGTCGCCGAATACAAATGACATCTCTCATCAAACGTTTTAATGCTTGGCGCTACCGACGACACTTGGCTCGCGTTGCTCAATGGGAAAAAACGAGGGCGAACGGCAAGGCTCGTTTCGTAATTCGGGGTTCTCTAATTTGGAGTGGCGCTATGATTGTCTTCACCTCGCTCTATGACTGGTACTTTCACGGCACAATACATCCTTGGCAAATGATCTACTATGTAATTGTAGGCCCCATCATTGGGTTGGTGTCGTGGTGGATCAATGAGGGTGAATTTAGGGCCGCAAAAATCGATGCTCGCATGCGGGAACTGCGAGCTAACGACGCTGTTCAGAAAGGCGACGTATAACAAATCGTTGGACGCGAGCCGAACCAGCGGGCTTGTCAGCGACAACTTGCGTGTGATGTAGTTGACTGCGGCCGCGTCAACTCAGACGTTGGGCATCTTCTCTTGTTTTGACACCGCGTGACTTATGACAGGGACAGTTCAGGGATACTCGAAATCCGAGCTTCGAAATCTTCGGCCCGAGGCCTGGCCTGACCGCGGAACCTTTTGCCAGAAGTGTCAAACGATTATTCCGGCCTTCGACGACTTAACGGACGACGATGTCCGTTTACTGCGCGAGATGATCGCCAATGGAAACGCCATCTCGGCGATGCGAATCATCCACCAACGAACAGAGTGTCCGCTCGGATGGGCCAAAGCTTGGGTACATCATCCTTACGGAGGGCACGCCATGTCACAACGACCGACGCCAGAGTGTCCGTTTTGTGGCTCACAGTTGCGAACTCCGACGGCTCAACAGTGCCCATCATGCTTTCGCAGTTGGCATGACGTGGCGTAATCTTTGGCGGTCGACGATGCCCAACAAATCGTTGGACGCGAGCCGAGTCAGGTTGCTTGGTATTCGCGAGACTTGAATGCTTATGTGGTTGACTGCGGCTGCGTCAACTCCGCCGTTGGGTTTCATCTAATGGGTACGCGGATACTTCTTACGTTCAGCGCCTTACTGCTCCTCATGACGCCAGTCGTTGCGGCAACTGGCGGACGCCTCTGCTTTACTCGCGGCGATTATGTTTTCATTCAGGAACCAAACGGTCGCATCAGGCGTCTTGTCAAAGGTTACGAACCCGCCATTTCTCCTGATGGCAAAACAGTCGTCTTTGTGTCGATCAAAGGCGACTTACCAAACTACGATAGTCACGTAAAATTGATCGACGTTCAAACTGGAAACATTCGCGGCATTCCAACCATCGACAAATTGCAGAGTCTCTCAGCCGTTTGGTCGTCTGACGGCCGCTCGTTGGCCGTTGACGTGGTTATGAACGGCAAACGTGAACTCGCAACGGTAAACCTCCAAAAGGGTGATCTGTGTGTGATACCGGCGAACCTGAATCTTTCTTATGTTTGGCTCAATTCGTGGGGCGCAGACAATTCCATTGTTCTGAACGCTCTCGAATACGTGTACCAGATCGCGTTGGATGGCCGCATCCTCAGGAAGCTTTCCGTGAACGATCTGTTCGCCAATCTGGATATCGCCAGTTCTTCTCGGTTCTCGATTTCTCCTGATGGGAAATTTCTCTTGTTCAATGGCGGCATGGTTCCTGATGACGTTGGCATAGCGTCAATCTATCTTTACGACCTGACCACCAATCGACTTTCGCGGCTAACACCCGATAACCTTGGAGCGCTCAATCCCCAGTGGCTTCCGTCGGGCAAAGAAATTATCTTCGCTGGGTACGTGAAGGGTCGGTACAAACCTAAATCGTGCATTCCTTATTGGGGAATCTATAAAATGTCATTAGACGGTACTAATCGAACGAAGCTTGTTCGTGATGGTGAAAACCCCTCGTACTCGTCGGGATGAAACCCAACAAATCGTTGGACGCGAGCGGCGGGGGCGTGTTTCGCATGAAGACTTATCCGGCGATGGTTGAATGAAATCGCGCCGCCGCGTCAACTCAACCGTTGAGCTACGCGTCGTGTCAGAACCGGGAGCGGTAGCGACCGGATGAAAACGTAACTTCGCTGAACACGCAAACGTTCGGTCTTCGCGGGCTAAAGCCCGCGTTGAAATTCAAGAGGGGACGTGATCCCCGGGTTACGCTCGCTGCGCTCGCTCACCCGGGGCTACTATATGCCGTCGCTACGCGACTCGTTGAGGCGAACATCTGCGTTGACTCGTTGTTAAGTTGGCGTTATCAATTCGGACGTCACCCAACAAATCGTTGGACGCGAGCGGCGGCGGGGGCGTGAAAGACTTACCCGGTCGCTACCGCTCTCGGTACTGACAAATTGCCCCGGCGCGATGCTTGAATGAAATCGCGCCGCCGCGTCAACTCAACCGATATGCGCTCTTGCCCGTCACGTATGAAACGACTTCTTCTTTTGGCCAGTTTCTCGCTTTTGGCTTCGACGAGTTTTGCTCAAAGTTCAGGCCCGAAATCTCCGTCGAAAATCTCAAGGCAGAAACGTTTTGAAGTTCGCACAAACCCTTTTCTCGACCTCTACTTCTACGTTTATAAACTCGCAGCCAACAAAGAGAATTTGCCGCCGAATAATCCATTTGGGCCGGCGGTCGATGCGGCCCGGCAAGTGCCTATATCTCAAGGGTTGATCGATCTAAAGTTATTCAGTTGCGAAAATGCGGCGGATGCTGAACGCGCTTTTTCGCAATTTCCAGAGACAATCAAAACGCGTCAGGGTACGACCATCGCCCTGCGGGAAAAAGCGATACTGCTCGCTCGGGCCCTTGCTGGTATTGAAGAGACTTTCCTCGAAACGATTTGGCCTCAACACAGAACTGCAATTAATAAAGCAGCAACAAGAATCTCGGAAAGCCTCGAACCAAAACAGGAAGAATGTTTTGTTTATCTAACAACGCATCTGGGCATGGCTGCAGCAAACTACACCGTCCCGGTCTATCTGGTGGCTGAGATGCCCTGGCCGGCTGCTTTAACTGCAACCGGCAAGGAGACGAACCATGGTGTGTGTGTCATCGATGTTAGCGCTAATCCGGGTTCTGATCTTTTCAATGCATTGCTCCATGAAGCGATTCATGCGCTTGATGCGGAGACCAGCGGTGCAGGCAACGTACTTGTCGAGTTTCAAAGCGAACTATTGAAGAGCGGGTTTGAGAAAAGCGATTTTGTATTCCGGCAGGCCCCGCACTTTCTGGTGTTCATTCAGAGCGTGGAAACGGTGCGAAGGATTCTCGATTCGTCGTACCAGCCGTATGATCGAGGAGTCTTTGTAAGGGAGTCTCTGGTGCCGTTGGTCAGCGTCGAGAAACCCGTTTGGACGGACTATCTGGACGGTAAATTATCGAGAACTGAGGCCCTAAGAGTGATGGTCGCCGCTTTCGTAAAGGCGCGCAAAATAGAGGTACCCGCAAAATCACCATTGTAATAGTTTCACCTGAAGAGAATCTCGGACATTCTCACCACGCGGATAACAAATCGTTGGACCGGAGCCACGGGAAGCGAGTTTCGCATTAAGCGTGATCCCGCTAAGCTGCCAGTAGCGCCGTGGCCGTGTCAACTCAACCGTTATGTTGCCTTCAGATGTCGCCAGGCGTAAGGTAACCATATGAATCTCAGGCTCACCAAGGTATTTCAACGGGTGCCCGAAGGTGGCTTTGTTGCTTTCGTCGAAGAGTTGCCTGGAGCCAACGCCCAGGGCGAAACACTCGACGACGCCAAATCAAATCTCGAAGAAGCCATCGAACTGGTGCTCGAGGCGAACCGCGCGTTGGCGGAGGAACTCATTGCCGGTCAGGAAGTAATTCGCGAAGCCGTTTCTCTCTCGGCGGCATGAAACGTAAGGCACTCATTCGTCACCTCGAACGTAACGGCTGCGAATTCTTTCGCGAGGGAAAGAAGCACACTGTGTACGTCAACCGCGGTGCCCAAGCATCGTCAACGGTGCCGCGACACAACGAAATCAAAGATGTTCTGGCGCGAAAAATCTGTCGCGACTTGAAGGTTCCCGCACCCACGGCAACATAACAAATCGTTGGACGCGAGCGGCGGGAGCGATGGGTGAAGGAAATTGCGCCGGCGCGGCAACTCAGACGTTGGGCAACCCGTGGTGTCAGAACCGGGAGCGGTAGCGACCGGCTCGAATCGTAGCTTAGCTGAAATCGCAAACGTTTTTACGTCTTAGCGGGCTAAAGCCCGCGCTGGAATTTTAGGGGAACGTGATCCCCGGGTTACGCTCGCTGCACTCGCTCACCGGGGGCTACTATATGCCGTCGCTACGCGACTGGTTGACGCGGAAATCCGAATTGAGCTTATGCTTGCCTTGTTAATTAACCCCGGCGTCGTCGAACAAATCGTTGGACGCGAGCGGCGGGAGCGTGAACTGCAAGGATGAAGGCGGAAGGATGAAAAATCGCGCCGCCCCGTTAACTCCACCGTTGGGCGGCTTATTACTCTGACCGATGAACCGATTATCGCCAAAAGACGTGACTGGTAAACCAATCAGGATTGGTGACATAGTTCGTGTCATCGGTGTTCCGGATCTATCGGGCATGTCCCCGGATTGTCGCGCCGAATCGCTATCCGTTTTCCGACACTTGCTGGGAAAATATAAACGTGTCGAAGAATTCGACGAATCTGGTAATGCCTGGCTCAGGTTCACAATTCGAAACGGCCGCCATTCCGGATTTCACTCCGTTGGTATCGAACCGTACCTTCTGCGAATCCGTGTCGCGAGACGCCGTTCGCAATGACACGCCGGATAACAAGTCGTTGGACGCGAGCGGCGGGGACGTGTTTCGCATCATAATTGATCCGGCGAAACTACTCGGTAGCGCCGTGGCCCCGTCAACCAAAAGGTCTCCGCGCCACGATCATATAAAAGGAGTTTTATGCGTCCTAGAGCCGTGCTGACGTTGTTGCTTTTGCTGATATCTAAACTGATATCCGGCCAACAATTACCAGTCGTACCTCGCGCGGACTATCACCAGCATTTGCTGAGCCCCACGGGTGCGGAGCTTATCAACAAGCCATTGCCAGCAGTTGTCCTTCCACGCGCGCTTGCAAAGGTGCTCGAAAAGCATTCGGCGCACTGGAATGATAAGACTGGTCTTGCGTCGCTATATAGCCCTCATGTTCTTGCGTTTTCCAACCTGCAAGCCGAAGTTATCCGGGGCGCGGACAAGACAGCGGACTTCATGAGTCGTGGTTTTCGCGCTGGCTACCGTATGACTCCGATTGCCTTCAATGTCTCTGCTGCCGCCGCGCATATTATTGGGTATTTGGAGCGCGGCGACGGTAAAGCGGCCAAGCCGTTTGGATATTTCGATCTTGCATTGACTCGGATCGGATCGAATTGGCTCATCGGTAGCGAGATGCTCGTTTTTCCCGGACCCAAGCAGGAAGAGCCGCAGTTTGCACGGGAACTCGTGGCGGCTTTAGATGACGCTGGAATCGCAAAAGCAGTCGTCCTATCCGACGCCTACTTTTTCGATTCGCCGCTTCTCAGGGCAAACGGCGGCTCATACGAACAAGTCCGTGCCGAAAACGATTGGACCGCAGCGCAAGTCGCGCAATATCCCGATCGTCTGGTCGCTTTATGCAGCTTCAATCCACTTGCCTCCTATGCTATCGCAGAACTCGACCGCTGCGCCGCGAGCGGAAAATTTCGAGGCCTCAAGCTTCATTTCGGTACATCGGGTGTGGATCTTGACAATCCCGCGCATGTCGAAAAGGTGCGAGCAGTTGTAGCGGAAGCGAACCGTCTGAAGATGCCGCTACTTGTTCACGTGCGCACCAATGCGCAATGGCCTGGCAGACAATATGGCTCGAAGGAGGCACAGATTCTAATCGACAGAATCGTTGTTGCCGCACCAGATGTGGCGTTCACCATCGCGCATTTATGGGGTGGGGAAGCCTATTCGGCTGAGGCGCTGAAGACTTATGCGGATAGAGTACACGCACGCGACCCGAATACGAAGAACCTCTACTTCGATCTCGCCGAAGTGGATCTCGTGCTCGCCGATTCCCCTGATCTTGCGAAAGAGGCGGCGGAGCGCATGCGCGAAATCGGCATGGATCGGATGCTTTACGGTTCTGACGGCCCGATCGCCGAATCGCAAACTCCGCGCGATGGGTGGGCCAGGACGTTGAAGGTGTTGCCGCTTACCGATCACGAATTTCGTACGATTGCGAACAACGTCGCGCCGTATTTCCGCTAAGCCATAATAGTTTGATTTATACCGACGGCGTGTAATCAGATGTATAGGTCGGAGTTGTAAAGTTTTTATAAACTCGCAGTTGCTTGAAATTCAATTCTCGTAAATATCCGCCGTAGAATACTTCGTGGCAAAACTGAACCGTTGGGCTCTACATTGTTTATGAAACGCATATTTATCGTGTGTTTGGTCTACTTGGCCCTCGCTTCAACTTGCGTTGTGAGTTTTGCGCAGGGTGTGCGACGCAAAGTTGAATTTAAGATCGATGAAAAGCCCACGACCAAAAAGATTAAAATCATTCTTTATTCCAACGGGCAGACTACCGAACCTAACATCGCGGACGACGGGACATTTATCTTGCCGGCGCTGGATGCCGAATGGGTTGACGTGCGGCTGATCTCGGGTAAGTACAATCTGTTTTATGAACACATCTTTCTAAAAAAACTCGACAGTGATCTGACATTCCGCGCGTTCACTGGTCGTGCGGCATTTCGCAGGCTCTCGGACACCGACGCGAAGTGTGCTCCGGGACAAAACTTGACCTCCGCCTATGATCTAAATTTCCACGACGGAACGCAGGTCACGGTCACTACCTGTAAATGAGCGACGCCGAACAAATCGTTGGACGCGAGCGGCGTGGAGCGCGAAGTCGTTGCCGATTTCCAATTGCCAATTTGATTCGCGTGGGCGCATCAACTGAACCGTTGGGTGCTTCCCTGGTGGTAACTATCTTGGAGTAGATAGGTGAAAGTACCTATCAGAACACATCTACTGACATTGAATCCGAGGGTTTTACTGAAAACCTCCGAAGTGGCATTAATATCTCGCACCACCACCATGACGTGGTCTGCCCCACGCCCGCCAGCCGGCAGTGACCATCTCGAAGGGCCTTCCCGTTTATTCTGCGTCCCCGACGTCGAGACGGCGAACATGATCACACACAAACCGAAGGCGATATTTGAAGGCGGCGGAGCGGGCTTATGAGTCGGTCGGCTTACCGTGGGGCGCCGAATCAGTCTTTCACAGCTGGGGGCGAAGGGGCGCGAGATCGAGACCGGCGAAGGCTTGGTGTTGCTTCTTGAAGCTAGCTCCGCCGAAGGGGAAGTAGCCTCGTTCCTGGCCCGGCGGGGCGAAGGCGTTATGGGAGTCAGCATCAAAGTTGCCGAGTTGAATACGGCCCTAAACATCCTCGAAGCTAACCTAAAACAAAAGCTCCCTCCCTATGAGGGAGCTTATGGCAAAAGCGTTCTCGTCCCTGTAGAAGTGACACGCGGAATCTGGGTTGAGATGTTCAAATAGGGCCGCACCAAACAACGGCATGCAGCGGACGCGCAAATAAGCCGTTTTGTTATCTTCAAAAGTTCGTGCGCGCCCTTGATGCCGGGGGTTCGACGGCTTTGTACTCTATGGCGAAGCGCAAATTAAAACTAGTCGCCAAAATCCCGTGAAGTCGTTGCCGACTTCCAATTGCCGATTGTCGATTTTGATTCGCGTCGCCGCGTCAACTCAACAGTTGGGTGACGCCTCGTGTCAGAACCGGGAGCCGTAGCGACCGACTGCTTCGGTCTTCGCGGGCTAAAGCACGCGCTGGAATTTTAAGGGGCGTGATCCCAGGGTTACGCTCGCTGCGCTCGCTCACCCTGGGCTAAATTCTACCGTCGCTCCGCGACTTGTTGTGGCGAACATCTACGTTGACTCTGCGTTAAGTTGGCGTTATCACTTCGGGAGCCGTCTCAATAAATCGTGGGACGCGAGCGGCCGGAGCGGGAAGTCATTGCCGATTTCCAATTGCGATCGTCGATTTGATTCGCGCGGCCGCGTCAACTCAACCGTTCGGGCGGACGAAGCCTTATGTCATTCATACTCATTCCAAACAAGGGCGACGACGAGGTGCGGGTCAATGCATGGCATTGGCGTCCTACACTGGAATTTCTGCGTGCTCAAAATATCATCACGTCCGACCAAGCTGAGTTACTTGGTTGCAACGGATGTGATGCGCGCGTCGACGCCGCATTGGCAAATCGAATGGCTGCAGCGGTGGAAACAAAACTCGCGACAATCGCGCCTGGCGACCGCATGCGCGTCGACCTTACCGTGACTTCGGGTCCAAAGGTGCTACAGGTGTTCACACCTGACACTCAACTCAGCGACATCAATGTGACGGAACTGTATTCGACAACGTATGAATGGCTCGTTACATTCAAAGAGTTCTGTAAACGGTGCGACGGCTTCGAGGTTTCGTAACTTCATTTGTACCGGCGTCCACTGAACTCATCGGTGGACGAGAGGGGGGCGTGAAGTCGTTGCGCTCGCTCACCCTGGGCTAAATTCTATCGTCGCTCCGCGACTAGTTGACGCAAAAGATCTGCGTTGACTCTGTGTTAACTTGGCGTGATTACTTGGGGCGTCGCCCAACAAATCGTTGGACGCGAGCGAGGTCCGGCGATGCATTCGTGAATTTGCGCCGCCGCGTCAACTCAGCCGTTATGCCGCTATACAAAGACTAAATGGAGTTTGTTATGCGCGTTCTCATCGGTTTGATACTTTTTGTCGCTGCCGCCATAGATGTATCGGCTCAAGCGATCAACCCGGATTTCGTTTACGGACGTGATTACACGTTCGAGCGGATGGTGGCCAGGCGCGTTGTTCGCGACGCAGATGACAAAGGCACGATTCGTCTGGTGACTTATGTCTACCGCCCGGTCAAAAACGATCGCCACGAAGTGGTTCTCTTCAGTCACGGCTCGACCGGCGGGTTAGTGCGATCGCCCAAGGAGGATGCGGGGGCCGCGCCGCCCAGTGTAGTTCGGTTCTTCGTGTCGCGCGGTTACACGCTCGTCGCTCCCAAGCGCCGCGGGCGCGGCGAGTCGACCGGGACATATGTCGAGGAATGCTCTACCTACACAGGGCAATGCACGGCCGCCGATCAGATCCCGGTCGGCGATCGTGCGATGAGGGAGGCTCTGCTCGACACCAATGCCGTGATCGACCAGTTGATTCTGGGTCGGCTCGTTCCCCGGGGCTCGAAGATCATCGTGGCCGGCATCTCGCGGGGCGGTTTCCTGTCCCTAATTCTTGCCGGCAAGCGTCCCGAACTCGTCAAGGGCATCTTCAACTTCGTCGGTGGTTGGTACGGAATAACCGACCGTATCACTGCTCAGGAATCCCAGCAGCGGATGGACGATCAAAAGGTGCGACTGACGCGCGCCGCGAAGCAGGTAAGCGCGCCGTCTATCTGGTTTTACGCCGCCCGCGACCCATGGTACAGAGCGGGCGTCCCGCAAGAACTGCACCGGTACTGGCAAGATGCCGCTGGGCGATCCGAGTTCATCTTCGTTGCCGATCACGCACTCCCGAGCGGCCATGAACTCGCCGCCAACGCCGCACTTTGGGAGCGGCAGGCTGACGCCTTCCTGAAAACGATAGAGCAGCAAAGGCGTTAACCCCGGAGTGTGGGCAACACTATCAACTACCCGCGTGTCGCTGCCGCTCCGTTTTGTAGTGCGCGCATAACAAATCGTTGGACGCGAGCGGCGGCGGCCGTGTTTTGTAACTTGATTTCGTCCGGCAAGGCTTGAGTTGAATTCGCGCCGGCGCGTTAACTCCGACGTTGGGCCGCACCTTTTCTATGCTGAGAGAACGAGGTATTTACCGACTGTCTGATGGACGGCAGTGTGTCCCTGGCAAACCTCTTCGGATGGCACTGGCCGTGGTTGTACTCGCAGGGTTCGCCGAGGGAGCTAGTGCGCAAGCACCGGCCCAGGTTTTTCAAAAAGTTATGCAGCCTTACGTCGATGCCAGGATGTTCGTGGGAAGTGTGCTCGTAGCCAGGAAGGGAACGACCATTTTCAACAAAAGCGATGGCATGGCGGACCTGGAATGGAGCATTCCAAATTCGCCGACGACTCGATTCAATATCGCTTCGATGACGAAGCAGTTCACCGCGGCCGCGATCTTATTGCTTGAGGATCGTGGAAAATTGAAGACTAGTGATCCGGTTAAGAATATCTTCCAGACGCGCCCGCATCCTGGGACAACATCACTATTTATCACCTGCTGACACACACATCCGGCATCTCTGATGATGCTGCTAAATATCAACCCGGGCCGCCTGAGTTGCTGCTTTTTAATGACAAACCTCTGAACTTTCAGCCTGGCGAACGATGGTCCTACAGCAATCTCGGATACATCGTGCTCGGGTATTTGCTTGAAAGAGTTGCGGGACAGAGCTACGAGGGCTTTGTTCAAGAAAATCTTTTCAAACCTCTGGGGATGAACGACTCTGGAATGTTCTCGTATGTAACGGTCATTCCCCGGCGTGCATCTGGTTATTGGCCCGGCCGCAAGGGGATTGAGAATGCGGAGCGTCCCGATTTCAGGTTGAACTTTTCGGCGGGCTCACTCTATTCGACAACCGAGGACTTGCTCCGTTGGGAAGAGGGACTGTTCGGAGGGAAGTTATTGTCGGCTACATCGCTGCACAAAATGATCACGCCATTCAAAGGCGACTATGCCTGTGGTTTGTATGTACGCCGCGTGAACGGTCACCTGATGATTGAGCATGATGGAAATAACATCGGGTTTAACTCGGACATGGCCTACTACCCCGAAGAGAGCATTGTCGTCATCGTCCTGGCAAATTTGAATGGCACTGTCACCAGCGAAATCGCGAGGGCGCTTGCGGCCTTGGCCCATGGGGAGACGCCGCGGACCGCTTTGTTTTTGCAGTTCAGTAAAAAAGACCGTTATCCAAGCGAAGAAATGCAAATGCCGTATGCGAAAGCGGCGAGCAATCCGAAACTCGTCAAAACCTACGACGCGGGACACGAGCTCAACGAGGAAGCGCGGCGTGATCGTGCCGAATGGCTGCGAGAGCAGATAAAACTTGGCAAGTTGAATTGAACACAGCGCCGCGTCTAACAAGTCATTCGAGCGGACTGCCGCCGGCTCGCCTCTCCCTCAACCTTGTGTGATTTTTTTGAGGTTGTGCATTGCGGGGCGGTCGCCGCGCATTTCCAGGGTAATGGTGACCGTGGTTGACTCTGACCGCGTCAACTCAACCAGTTAAGACGGCAGGCATAAAAGGAGATATGCAAATGAGGCTTGCATCCATATTAGCCATAATCACAATCTCAACCAGCGCTTTTGCGCTGACGACGAACACGATTACACCGAAAAACGCTGAACAAGCTATCAGGGAAATCGAGGGTCGGTACCGCGACGCGGTTATGCGACAGGATGTAGCAGCAGTCGGTCGCATCCTCGCCGATGATTTTATCGCCACAAGCAGCCGGGGTGAAATCAGGGATAAGGCAAAGGAGCTGGATGATATAAAACCTTCACCGGATTTTAAGATGGAGGCTTTCAATCTTGACGACTTGAGTGTTCGCATCTTCGGTGACGCGGCGGTTGTCACGGGGCGTTGCACGTTGCAGGTTGCGTTTAAAGGCAAAAGTGGTACGAGTGTGTTTCGTTATACACGCGTCTATGTGAAACGGAATGGTCAATGGCAGGTTGCCGCTCAGCAATTAACACGTATGCCGCAGCAATAAAAAGAATCGCGCAAGATGGCCGCCATCTAACAACTCATTCAACGTGAGCCAAGTTGTTTGGCGTTGTAGTGACTTAAATCAAATCGCCGCGTACACTCAACCGTTATGGCTACGCTGCAGGACGGGCACATGACTAAACCAGAAATTTCCGGGATCGCGCCGTTCTTTATCGTCAAGGATGTTCCCGCCGCGCTATCTTTTTATCGCGACCGTCTCGGGTTCGAAATCACGTTTCAAGGGCCCGACGCTGAAGACATCTTCTTCGGCATTGTCCAGCGCGGCGCCGCGATGATCATGCTCAAGGACGTGGGCGTAGATCCACTGCCGAACTACAAGCGAGACGTTAAGAAAGGCTGGGCCCGTTGGGACGCCTACCTCGACGTTCCCGATCCTGACGCGCTCGCGGCTGAATTTGCATCGCGACATGTCGAATTTTCGGAACCACTCAAGGATACTCATGACGGTCTGCGCGGCTTCGAGCTCAGGGACTCAGACGGCTACGTTTTGTTTTTTGGTTGTCCCCGGTCGTCCCGTGATCTCACCGCATAACAAATCATTGGCCGGGAATCCCGAGGTATCGGGATATTGGCATCGACATAACCATTGGGCGAGCAAGAGCGCCCGCCGCACATAGGAGCTATTCCCATGAATAAAGTGACACCTTTTCTTATGTTCAACGACCAGCTCGAAGCGGCGATCGCGTTCTACACCGCGACGTTTCCGAACTCGGAAATACGAAACATCGCCCGCACGGGCCAAGATGGTCCCATCAACTCCGCCGAGTTCGTTGTCGGTGGCCAACTTTTCATGGGCTACAACGGCGGTGCGCATTTCAGCTTCTCTGAGGGCGTCTCGTTCTATGTAGATTGCGCGGATCAGGATGAAGTGGATGAATACTGGGACAAGCTCGTGAAGGCAGGAGCAAAGCCTACGGCATGCGGCTGGATCAAAGATCCCTTCGGTCTCTCCTGGCAAATCGTGCCGAGACGATTCACCGAACTGATCCGTGATAAAGACCCGCGGAAGGTGAAGGCAGTGATGGAAGCCATGATGAAGATGGTGAAGCTCGACGTGGCTGAGCTCGAGAAAGCCTACAACGAAGCGTAATCGTGCTCCTCCTTTCAGATGATTGAGCTTCCATGATGTAGGCAGGCGGTGGGCGATGCGTCCGTCGGACCGGGGGCGTTAGCGATAGGATCAAAGAGGTAGCTTGGATGGAGCCGTCTCGATTACCCTGAGCTAAATTCTATCGTCGGTCCGCGACCGGTTGAGGCAAACCTCTGCGTCGACGTCCGGATTGAAATCAATCGCGCCGCCGCCTCAACTCAACTGTTATCCGTGAGATATTAAATTTCAGATCAGTCCGCAATGGATATACAGAAGAAGGCCGACTTACTGGGCGAGAAAACTTTCCTTGGCTTCCCGAGCGCAGATTTTGAGACGGCCGGCCGAGAGCAATTTTCCTACCTGCTGTTAGCCGGACTAAATCCCGATTCCAGGTTGGTTGATTTGGGATGCGGCGTGCTGCGCGCCGGCTATTGGCTTATCCACTTTCTGAACGAGGGTTGCTACTTTGGGATCGAGCCTCATAAAGAAAGGCTCGAGATGGGCATTAACATCATCCTGGAGCCCGAAGTGCTGAAGGCAAAGCGTCCGCAGTTTGATACTAATTCGCAATTCGACACTTCGGTCTTTGGGACGAAGTTCGACTTTTTCCTTGCCTACTCAATCTGGACACACGCTTCAAAGCGACAGATACGAACGATGCTGGACTCGTTTCTGCGCGACTCGACAGATGACGGGATATTTCTCACTAGTTACCTGCCGGCGAGCTGGAAGCATCGCGACTACAAGGGTAATAAGTGGAACGGCACGAGTCACGAGTCGGACGTGCCTGGTTGCATTTACCATAGTCGTCGCTGGATAGAAACTGAATGCAATCGCAGAGGACTGGTGGTGTTGAGTCTTGGTAGAGACCGAACCTACGGCCAGACCTGGCTTAAAATTAAGCGGCGCTAATCGGCATAAGAACTATGGGAACACGATCGAGGAAGCGTGACGTAGAGCTCAACCATTTGGCCCACTTGGCGCAATCTTGAGGACGTGTGATGAAGTTCAAAACCAGACTGTTTGCGATTCTTTGGATTGCAGGCGTGACAGGGGTGCTCTCGTTCTTGCTGGTAGACCTGTCCGCATTACTCGCCAACCTGCCCGGCGCGGCGGGCGGCAGCCTGCCTTTTCCTCCGTTTGTGCTAAAAATTTTAAGCACCATTCAAACTTCCGTTCTCGTTTCAATTGCCATCCTTGTTGGCGTTGCCTTGGCTCATAAAGTGGGCTTGTCGTCACCAGCAGCCGAAGCACTTGCGGGCGGTGGAAACGTGAGAGGGGCATTGAGGCCACAAGTCGTTCCGGGATTGATCGGCGGTTTGGCGGGCGGGATTGCAATCCCTCTGGCGTGGTTGCTGTGGAAACCATCCCTTCCGCCGGCGTTTGTAACGCGAGCCGAGCAGCTAAACAGAGTTCTCCCTTTCCCGACGCGTCTGTTATACGGCGGCATCACTGAAGAATTATTGCTCAGGTGGGGAGTCATGACGCTGTTAGTCTGGTTGGCGTGGCGCGTTCTCCAAAGGGGGAAAGGGAGACCGCGCACTGTGTGGTTTGTGAGTGCCATCATCGTCTCGTCCGTACTTTTCGGTTTGGGACATCTTCCGCTGGTCCGCGCACTGGCGGTTGACTTCACCGTGGCCATCGTCGGCTACATCGTAGTCGCGAATTCGCTGTTCGGTTTTATTGCCGGTTACCTTTACTGGAAAAGAGGCCTCGAGGCGGCGATAATCGCGCACATGATGGCTCACGTCATCATCATAACGGCGATGTCTTTGGGAACTTGAGTGGCGCAGCCGCGTTCACCCGCGGTTTGATGTTTTCTTTGGTTGAAGCACGCGATATAAGCTGCCTGCACGAGGAACGGAAATGGGTAAACGAGTGAACAGTCTGTCACGTCGGGAAGTCTTAGAAATGGCAGTGGGCGTCGGCGGAGTAACACTTTGCGGCGACGCTGCTTCAATTCTCGCTCAGGCGCCCTCGGGACGCGTGTTCACACCATCGATTATCCTGGGCCCGTTTTATCCTCAAATAAGATATCCGCAACACGACTCGGACCTAACCCGTCTTGGCGGAAAACAGCAACGCGCTGCTGGAAAAGTTATTGAGCTCACTGGACGTGTCTTGAATCTAAAGGGCGAACCCGTGAAAGGCGCTAAGGTTTCGATCTGGCAGGCGAATACGCACGGCCGTTATCGTCATAAAAGCGACGCCAACCCCGCTCCGTTGGATCCGAACTTTCAAGGCTTCGGCGTCCAGACTACCGACGCCGAGGGGCGGTATCACTTCACGACGATTAAACCTGGTGCATACCCGGCGCCTGTCGTCGGAATGCGCGCCCCACACGTTCATTTTGAAGTTGAAGCAACCTATGACCGCCTTATAACGCAAATGTTTTTTCCGAATGAGCCTCTTAACGATCAAGATCATTTCCTGCAATTCGTGAAAGGTCCGTACAGAGACGCGGTGATTGCCCGGTTGGCCGCGCCGACTAACGCAACCGAAGCGGGCGAACTGTCATTCGTCTGGGATATCGTGCTGATGTCAGGTTGAGAATGAACTTCGGGATAATTTAATGGTGTGCGCGAGACTTGAATAATGTTTCTTCGTTGATCGCTGCTAGCGCGAAAACCTTCGGCAAAAGGAGTAGTTTTTGACGACACGTCTGATCTATCGAATTGCGGCGGTGCTAATCCTTCTGTTTGACGTTGGTCATACGGTTGGTTACCCATGGTCTGATCCGAGTTGGGGAGTGAATCTCAGCGCGATTCAGACAAGCCACTTCAGAGTGCTGGGCTTCACGCGAACGTATTGGAACTTTTATGTCGGGTTTGGCTTGTTCGTCAGTGCCTTGATGTTACTCGCGGCAATTTTCACTTGGCAGCTCAGTAAGCTCACCGCGGACAATCTGCGGCTTATGCGTATAAGCGCGTGGGCGTTGAGCGCCTGCTTTGCAGCCCTGACCGTCTTGAGTTGGATGTACTTCTTCACTATCCCGATCGTCTTTTCGGGCGTCATCACGGTGTGCTTAACCGTGGCGGCATGGCGCTCAGGGAGAAACACGTAATTGAAACAGCGGGACCAACGCACCGATTCGGTTTGCTTGTCATGAAAGGCAGGACTTGTGGCGCGTGACGTGATCTTTTTCGATCTCGACGGCACCCTCACCGATCCAAGACCTGGGATCGTGGGGTCTCTTCGCTTTGCGCTGGATCAGCTCGCGGCACCGTGCCCAACAGACGACGTTCTGTCGAGCTATATCGGTCCGCCGCTGCGGGGTACATTCGCGAAGCTTTTGGGCACGGATGAATCTAACCGGATCGAGGAAGCGATGCGGCTGTATCGACAGCGGTTCGCCGATACCGGCCTCTATGAAAACCGAGTGTACGACGGCGTGCCGGAGATGCTCGAGTGTGTTCGCTCGTCTGCGACGGCTGTATACGTTGCCACTTCGAAGCCGGCTATTTACGCTGAACGAATTGTGGAACACTTCGGGCTCGCTCATTACTTTCGTAAAGTGTACGGGCCCGACCTTAATGGTCGATATGAGAATAAGGCCGAGTTACTGGCGCATATCTTGCGATGTGAGAACGTGAAACCTAAAGCGGCCGTGATGATCGGTGATCGTGCGGCTGACGTAGTGGCAGCGAAGACGACCGGCGTGAGCTCAATCGGAGTCCTATGGGGCTATGGATCTGAGCGAGAGTTGCTTGATGCCGGCGCGGACGAACTATGCGCGACACCGCACGACCTTATTGTCCGTCTGGCCCGGATGCAATCTGCAGGCAATCCGCCAGAGCCGGAGCGTAATGTGCGAACGCGCTCGGCAAACAACTCTACGTTGCAATCTTGATTTGAAAAACGGTTGCAGGCGAACCCGCAAAACTATCCGTACGTCTAAGTCGATTACATCCCCAACCACGCCAATTCAGAAGTTAAGGAATATTCGAATGAGATCGAGAATCTACCGTCTCGTAACTATCGTTGCGGTAACTGGTTTGCTGTGGGGCAATTCCCAAGCGCAGAACATCGCGTCCGAGATCGATAAATATCTGAATACTGCGGTCGAGACGGGTAAATTCAGCGGTTCAATCCTGATAGCTCGCAATGGTGTCGTGCTCATGAGCAAAGGCTATGGCCTGGCTAATCGAGAATTGAACGTGCTCAACACGCCACAAACGAAGTTTCGCATCGGCTCGCTGACTAAACAGTTTACGGCGATGGCGATAATGATTTTACAGGAACGTGGCAAGTTGTCTGTGCAGGATTCGGTCTGCCGCTACATTTCTAACTGTCCATCAACGTGGACTGAGATCACAATACATCAACTGCTTACGCATACTTCCGGCATTCCGGACTTGCTCTCTTTCCCTGATTTCCAGCAGACGATGTCGATGCCTTCGCCGGTCGCACAAACCGTCGAGCGCTTTAAGAATAAGCCGCTCGATTTCAAGCCGGGCACAAAGTTTAAATATAGCAATTCCGGCTACGTCCTCCTCGGTTACCTTATCGAGCGAGTTTCAGAAACTTCGTACGAAGAGTTTTTAAGAGTGAATATTTTCGAGCCCTTAAAGATGTTCAATTCCGGCAGTGATCACAATGACTTTATTATTAAGAATCGAGCGGCCGGTTACTCGAAGCGTGATGGAATTATTATCAACGCACCGTTTATACACATGTCGATCCCGACAGGCGGCGGCTCGCTTTATTCGACCGTGGAAGATTTGTTCTTGTGGGACCAGGCTCTCTACCAGGGAAAACTGATCTCGAAAAAGTCGTTTGACGATATGTTTACGGCTTACGCGACCGCCGACTGGGGCGACAAAGCGGCTTATGGGTGGTTCATTGGAACGGACAAGTCCGGTCACAACTACATGGGATTTCTCGGCGGTATTAACGGTTTTGCCGCTCAACTCATGCGGTATCGGGATGAAAAAATGCTCGTGGTCGTGCTTAGTAACTTCAGTTTTGCGCCCGTGACCGACATTGAGAGTCGTCTGGCTGAGATTGTATTCAGCAGCAAGCTTCGTTGAAGAGGTGAGGCAGGACGAAGAAAATCAGGCAACTGGAGCATCGCGTCACGCATTCCTAACCGATGAAGCAATTATGCGGTGTTCATTTTATGCCGACTGATCTAAATCGCAGCTCATGAAACCAAAAGTTTTATTTCTCATGATCCTCCTCGTGCTAAACACGTCCTCGTCTGCTCAGCAAGCGCCCCAACCGGTGTACTCGCACGTTAATATCACTCTGAAGGCGAAAGGTGGCCCGTGCGGAACCGTTTGCGTAAACGAAGCCTCTCTCGGCTGTTGTCCGGCGTATTCAGTCTCGCTGGATGAGAACGGCACGGTTATCTATAACGGCGTCGTCGGGGTGAAAACGCGTGGCGAAAAAATCCATTCGATACCAGTCGGCACGGTGAAAGAACTGGTAGCCGACTTCCTCCGCATTGATTTTTATTCGCTGCAGGATCGCTATACCGAAAAGAAGCTTCCGAACGGCCAATTTGAAATGATCGATCATGCAAATGCCACGACGATTTCGATTGATATCGACGGTAAGCAGAAAAGCATATATATCTTCTACGGCGCTCCCGATGAATTGATCGCGCTACAACGGAAAGTCTACGACGTTTCAGGCATCGCCCAATACACCGGGCGCTGATCTGAAACCGCGAGAATCCTGATTGCTCGCTTGCCTTCGTGATCCGGTAGTATCCTCTCACTCGCATGTCCCTTCTAGAAACGCTGCAGCTCATTGGTTACAGTCTGGGCGCGGTATTGCCCTTATGGTTGGGTTATGTGTTGCTGCGACAGCGCCAGGGGTTGGTGACGGTCGAGCGATTGCTCATTGCGTTGGCCGCCTGCATGGTGGGTTGGCATGGCGGCAACCTTGTGATCACGCTGCGCAGTTTGCTTGGCCTCCCGCATTCTGAGTGGGCCATCGCGCTGCGGACTGCAAATACGATCGCGGTTATCAGCATCACGCTCTGCTATTCGCTTCTTCTTCACGTTCATCTACATCTTTGGGCCAGCTCTCACAACAGGGAACTAAATCGCACGGAACGGATTCGCGCGGTGTTGTCGTACGTACCGTGTTTCTTCCTGTTGGTCGCCGTGCCCCGTATCTGGGCCGGCTCATACCAGGTAATGATCACGCGTCTCTCGTTTTTCGTGCTGCCTTTTTCGGTGTGGGTGGTTTATTCGCTGAGCGTATGCGCGATCACTGAACTGCTGGTGGCGCGCCGGGCCTCGTCAACCAGCGAACGACGCATTCTACGCACACTCGCGGTTTCATTTTTCGGAATCGCGGTGCTCATCTTGACGGCCCTTGGACTTGGTTTGGGCCGGGGGACGACTGCGGGTTTATATCTTCAGACTTTCGCGAACCTGGGCTCGCTCTTGCCCTCGGCGCTCCTTGCTTACTACATCTATCGTTATCGTTACCTCGAGCTGATTATCAAAGAGAGTCTGGTAGTCGCGACTTTCGCGGCGATCGTGCTGGCGGTGTACGTCTATGGCATTCGCCGCACGGCTGAGTGGATCCAAGCAAACTACGGCGTGCGCGCGGGTGTGATCGAAGCGATTCTGATCCTCGGACTTACTTTGTTGGCGGCGCCGCTGCGCGGTTACATGGAAAGGTGGTTTCGCTCGCTCTTTGAAAGAGAAACCGCGTTGTATCGCGACGTAGTAGTGCGGGCGGGCACGCAACTCGGACAATTTCACGAACTCCCCGAACTCTGTTCGTTCCTTGAGTCGCAAATCATGAGTGGTCTGCCTCTGCGCCGGGTGAAGATCGTTTTGTTGGAGAACACTGACAGAAGCCGCAACGAATTCATTGATCACTTCTTACGTCGGTTTGTAGTCGCAGACGATCTTTTCGTCGAAGACGATCCCGATTTGCGGGCTGCCGGGTTTGGTATCGCCTATGTTCTGCGTCGTGAACATCGCCGCACCGGCGCTTTGCTGATCGAAGCTGCGTCAGGCGCTTTAACGCCCGACGTACGCGCGGTAATTGAAGTGCTTGCCGGCCAAATTGCCATCGCGATCGATGACTGGCGATTGGTTGAAGAGAACTTGCGACTCGAGCGTAAGCTGGCTGAAGGCGAGCGTCTGGCGGCGTTGGGCCAAATGGCCGCGACGGTTGCACATGAGGTCAAAAATCCGCTTTCAGCCATCAAGTCGATCGCGCAGGTGATGAGTGAGGATCAGGCCCTGAGCGCCCAGCATGCGCGCGACCTCAGCTTAATCGTTGGAGAAACCGATCGCCTCAACAAGAGTGTCACTCAATTGCTCAGTTTTGCCGGCAGAAGGCCGGCGGCGGCGACACCGGGCTCAGCGTCAGAGATCATTCAATCGGTAGTCGGATTGTTTCGCGTTGATGCGGAAGATAGAAACATCACGCTGCGCTTTATCAACGGCACTGATACGTCTCTGAATGGAATCTCGACCGGAGCCGTGCGCGATGCGCTATCAAACTTGATTCTTAATGCACTGCAAGCAACGCCGGGTGGCGGCGAGGTGAAGCTGGAATCGAAAATCGTCGGTGATGAAGTTGCCTTTGTCGTGAGTGATAATGGTCCTGGAATTCCTGAGCATGTCCGCGAAAGAATGTGGGAACCATTCTTCACCACGCGTCAACGAGGCACCGGACTCGGTCTGGCGATCGTCCGCAAACGTATGCAGGAAGCCGGCGGCTCGGCCCGGCTGCTGTCTTCGATTAACGGTAAAGGCGCGCGCTTCGAGATTCGTGTGCCATTACAGCGTGGCGACTCGTCAGGATAGAAATCACGATTTAACGCGTCTAAGTTTTTGGCTCGATGTGATCATCGTCGTCGTTTCAGCCAAGCGGAAAGGGAATTGAGTGGCATGCGGGGCTGTCGGCCCGCCGGCAGCCTCTTAATAAACTGTGGCACGCGATGCGCAAGGCAAGTTCCGGAAAAGCCGCCGCGGCGCGGACATCATCACCCGCGTTGTACTAAACTGGCTGTAAAGGCACAGGAGAAATTAGCTTGCGTTTATTGATTGTAGATGACGAAGAGGCCGCGCGTTACGGCATGCGCCGAGCGTTGGAAAACTTTCGCTGCGAAATTGCCGAAGCAGAAAGCGCCGAAGCTGCGCATGCATTGATGCGCAATTCCACATTCGATCTCTTGTTACTTGATGTGAACCTTCCGGGAATCACCGGCCTCGAGTTCCTTAATCAAATCAAAACCGAAAGCGAAGCTGCGAAAGCAGAAGCGCCTCACGTGGTGATCATAACGGCCCACGGCTCTGAGCGACTCGCCGTGCAAGCGGTGAAGAGCGGCGCCTATGATTATTTGTCCAAGCCTTTTGAGGTTGACGATTTGCGGCTAGTGGTGAAGAACGCGTTCGAGAATATCGAGCTGCGCCGCGAGAATCGCTCGCTTCGCCGACGCATTGAAATCGAGAGTTCTCAACGCGGTGCCTTGCTCGGGAATTCCGATGCGATGCAGCGCGTGCGAGCGATGATCGACAAAGTGGCTGATACCGATGCCACGGTGCTGGTGCGGGGAGAGTCGGGAACCGGGAAGGAACTGGTCGCGCGCGAACTGCATGAGCGCAGCACGGCGCGTCGCGCTAACCCATTTGTAGCGGTGAACTGTGCGGCATTACCGACTGAATTAATCGAATCCGAGCTTTTTGGGCATGAAAAGGGCGCTTTTACCGGCGCAGCCGCGCGCCGCAAAGGCAAATTCGAACAGGCTAACAGCGGCACATTGTTCCTCGATGAAATTGGCGATATGAGCGCCAACGTTCAGGCCAAATTACTGCGTGCGCTCGAAGAACGCCGCATTGAAAGACTGGGTGGTGACGAATCGATTCCTGTTGATGTGCGCATCGTGAGCGCCACGCATCGTGCACTCGAAGAGGAGATTACCAACGGAAATTTTCGCGCGGATCTGTTCTATCGTCTGCGGGTGGTCTCAATCGACATCGCGCCCCTGCGTGATCGCCGCGAAGATATTCCTGTGCTCGCAAAAGCGTTCGCCGCTCAGGTCGCAGAACATCACAGCCTGCCCGAGCGTCCTATCGCGCGCGAGGCGCTTAAAAAACTCGTCGAATATCACTGGCCGGGCAACGTCCGCGAGCTGCGCAATGCGATTGAGCGTGCCGCCATAATGTCTGAAGGCGATGAGCTGACGGCTATCGATCTCGGTAACGAACCGGCGTCAGCCGCGAGTGCTCCGTCGATCGCCGACACTTCAATCAATGGCGGCCTGGTAGTTCCTTACACTTCTGACTTCCGTGATGACCGGCGCGAATTCGAGCGTCGCTACATCGCCCGCTGTCTGGTGGAAGCCGGCGGCAATGTCACGCGCGCGGCATCCGTCCTGGGAATGCATCGACAGTCCCTGCAGCATAAGTTGAGAGAGCTCGGGCTGGGACGACGATATGTGTCCGTTGCTGGTGAAAAGTCCGAGGACGCGTGAAATTGCCCGACAAGTGTCGGGCAAATCCTGCCATTAGGCCCGCTCGCTGTCTGCAGCGGGACGCTCTATAATCGCTGCAATGAAAGCAAAACTAGACGCAATTCTCCAACGAGAACAAGCTGAGTATCTCGATCAGCTTCTGCCGGTCAGCGATGACCTCCTCGTTGAAATGGAAACTTACGCAGCTGAACATCGCGTGCCGATCGCCGATCGTGAGGTGGCGCGGTTCGTCGAGATTACCGCCCGCGCCATCAAAGCAAAGCGAGCACTCGAATGCGGGATGGCGATTGGATATTCGGTGATTCATCTGGCGCGCGCGATGCCCGCCGACGGCGTCGTTGTCACCATTGATCCGAGTGACGAAATGATTAAGGCGGCGAAGGCTTATTTTGATCGCGCCGGCGTCAGCGATCGGGTGCGCATTGAAAAAGGTTACGCGCTGGAAATTATTCCGCGCCTCAATGAGACATTCGATCTTCTTTTTCTCGATGCAGTAAAGGAAGAGTATCGCGGTTATCTCGATTTGGCGCTGCCTAAGCTCCGCGCCGGCGGCGTGGTGATTTGCGACAACCTGTTGTGGGGCGGCCAGGTGGCAGGAGAGATTCGCGCGCCGGATCAGAAAACCTCCACTGAAGCATTGCGCGAATTCAATCGATACTTCGTCAATCATCCGGAATTGCGCGCAGAAGTTCTGGGAGTGGGCGATGGGCTCGGTTATGGCGTGAAGATTCAGGATTAGGGCCAACCGACCGAGACATTAAGTTCCTTTGATAGTTTCTCAAAACGCCGAGTCGCTCTCCCAAGCCGCCGAAGTAATTGATCGTGGCGGTGTCATCGCCTTTCGCACGGACACGTTTTATGGTCTGGGCGCTGATCCTTTTCAACAAAAGGCAGTGCAAAAAATCAAGGAGTTTAAGGGGCGCGAAGATCATAAGCCCATCCTCGTTCTCATCAGCGATGAGGGGCAACTGCAACGCTTAATTTCGCCGGTGTCGGACGTTTTCATCTCTGCTGCCGATCGATTTTGGCCGGGACCTCTGACAATCATCGGCCCGGCGCAGGCTGCGGTTCCGACAGAGATTACCGCCGGAACAAAAACTGTTGGCGTGCGCTTACCGGATGATGATAAAGTTCGATCGCTGGTAAGAAAATGCGGCGGCATCCTTACCGCGACCAGCGCCAACCCGTCAGCCGCGCCACCGGCGCGCACTGCCGCAGAAGTTCACGGTTATTTCGGCGACCGGATCGATTTAATAATCGATGGGGGACCCGCAAAGACCGACCAGCCTTCCACCGTAATTGATATCTCCGGCTCGGATATCGAATTGATTCGCGAAGGAGTGATCGCCTGGTCCGTGATCATCCAAGGCATGAAAAAGGAAAATGATTGACTACACTGAGTTGCGGAAACATCCGCGCGTCAACGTCGACCTGTTTGCCGATTGGGGCTGGGGCCCGGAATGCGAGTATTACGATAAGGTGACCAGTCTCAGTTTGGGCGGCTGTTTTTTGGCGACGAAAAGAGAGCTTCGTTCGGGTGAGCAAATCTACATAAAACTCGCCATGGAAAGCAACGGCTCGATCACGCTGAAAGGTGCGGTGCGATATCAGTTGCGGGTCATGGAAGGCGCGCCGCCGACTGGTGCAGGTGTCGAGTTTCTCGGCGTGTCCGGTGACGCGCAGAAAAAACTGATGGACGTGATGAGCTTGCGAAAGTAAGTTCGGGACTTCACGCTGGCCCAAATCACTTCGTGAGAACCGGAAAACCCGCTTCGTCCAGGAGCTTCTTTGCCTGTGCCGGATCAAAATGATAAGTCTGCCCCTGAGTGTAAGCCCAAGACGCTTCGGGAAGAATTGAATGCGCAATCTTTCCTTGTCCCTGCAGCAGATCGCGAATCATGCTTTCCCGATCAATCGCATAAGCGATTGCCTGACGCACTTTCACATTATCCAGCGGCGCTTCTTTTGTATTGAAAGTCACCAAATTGAGATTCGAGCCTTCAAACTGGTGAACCGTAAGGCCTGATTTAGAACCGAGCGCCTTGATCGAATCGGGCGAAAGACTGGTGGGCAGCGGCGCGATGTCGACGCGGCCGCTTTGCAGTTCGGCTTGCATTGCGTTCGAATCACTGATCACACGAACTCGCAGCGTCGCGATACGCGCCGGACCGTCCCAATAACCAGGGTTGGCTTCCAGGTCGACGATCTGCTGTGCCTGATCGTAGCTCTTGAATTTGAATGGTCCGGTGCCGAGCGGATGAGTCTTTTCTGATTCGTAACTGTCCTTCGGAATAATCGCGATGGGCACCAGGTTTGGCAGCAAGCCGGTCCATTGCTTGTTCAATCTTATTATCAGCGTGTGTGGATCCGGTGCTTCGACACTTTTGACGTAGCCCTTTCGATTAGCGCCCGCGCCTTCAAAGAAACTGGCTGATTTGGCAAAACTATTACTCAGCACGGTGTCCAATGTGTATTTTGCATCGGCAGAAGTGAAGGGACGACCATCCTGGAACGTTACGCCATCGCGGAGCGCGAAAGTGAAGGTCAGTCCGTCTTCAGATCGTTGAATGCTAGAAGCCAATTCGGGCACGTAGTCGAACTTCTCATCTTTCTTTACCAGCGAATTGAACATAAGCACGCGCACCCGCTCACTAGCGGCGTCGACTGACGGAGAGCCGATCGGATCAATCGTTTTGATATTGTCGGAAAGGGCGATCACCATGTTGCTGTTGTCTGACGTCAAGTCCTTTACAAAGCCCCAATCACCGCTGGCATTTACATGAATGTTGCCCACCCCGCTTTTTGCGATGACCATGTTCGCCTGGTACCACAGCGGAAAAGCTGGCAAATCGCGGCTGACAATTTCCTGCGCGCGCGCGTACAGTGGCGCCGACTTGGCGTGGTCATAGGTGTTTATTGCCTCTTCTAAAATCCCGTCGAGTTCCTTGTTTTCATACCGGCTGCGATTGCGCGCGGCACGTGTCTGCGTCGGGATCTCAGTGGAGGCGAACAGGTCTTTGTAAAAGATCGGATCCTGATTTCCGCCCACCCACTGGCCATACGTCATCTGGAACTGTCCGTACCGTAATTGATCCAACATCGTCGTCAGTTCCGACGGTTGAATATCAACCGGAATTCCTACCTGTTCGAGATAATTTTGAATCACGCCGGCGTATTGCCGCGCGGAGTTGCTGCTGCCTGAGATGCGAAAAACGATCGGCCTGGTGAAGCGCATCTGCCTGGCCGCGCCGCGGCGGCACGCCACGGGCAGCCAGACAACCGTGGCCGTCAGCAAAACCGTGATCGCACCGGTCACCAGCCGATTGGTCCTGATTTTTTGTTTAGTCAGCATTGGATTCTCCCGGATAACGGTACTCGAGAGTGTCATTCAGGTCATTGATTTCATCACCCAGCCGTTTCAGCTTATCCAGATCCAGTTCTGTGGGCGGTTGAGTGAGCGCCTTGGTGGCTGAAATTCTTTTCAAGGATGCTTGAATACGTTTCTCGCTCATCTTGCCGGCGCGCGCGGCTTCCAGCAAAGCGTGATAGCCGCGTCGGATGGTGTCAGGCGTAGCGCAAATCAAAAGCATATCTTCACCAGCCGTGAACGCGCGCGTAGTGGCGTCTTCAATTGTGCAGTGTTTGGCAATCGCGCCCATTTCAAGATCGTCCGTGACCACGAGGTGCTTGAAGCCCAGTTCTTGTCGCAGCAGTTGGGTGACGATATTCGCGTTGATGGACGCGGGCGCGACCAGGCCGCTCGTCGTCCGCTTCTTAATATCGATGTTGGGAAAACCGCCGTGACTGACCATGACCACGCGCACACGATCGTCGACGCGTTGAAACAATTCGATATACGGCGCCAGGTCCTGCGACATTAAATCGTCGCGCGAGAGCGGCACCAGCGGCATCTCGATGTGTGAATCGATTTCGCCTGCGCCGATTCCGGGAAAGTGTTTCAAGCAGCCCAGGCATCCCGTGCCCTGCAAGCCGCGCATGTAAACTGTGGTGTAGCCCAGGACTTCGCCGGGCGAGCGGCCGAACGAACGCGAATAGAGGCCGTTGGTCAGTTTGCTGCGCGCCTCGGTGATGATCGACATGACCGGAGCAAAGTTCAGATTGAATCCGAGCATGCGCAGGACTTCACCGGTGACGCGCCCGAGCCTGCGTGCTCCTGCGAGATCGCCATGCTGCCGAATCGCACGCGCCGAAGGCATCGGAGGAAAAATCTCGCGCAGGCGGTCAACCAGTCCGCCTTCCTGATCGATGCCGCACAAGAGCGGAGTAGGCACCAGTTTCCCCGCGTCGTCGAGCAGCCTGCGCACTTGTTCAGGCGATTCCACATTGCGGCCGAAGAGAATGATTCCGCCGGGCTGAATCTCTTCGATCAGCTTGCGCGTTGCTTCGTCGATTTCCGTTCCGGGTAATCCAATAAAGAAGAACTGCCCGATCTGTTGCTCAAGGGGCAGTGACAAGAAATGATTATTTGGCATGAAAGAATCTGATCAGAGCAAAATAAATAACGCGTAACTGTACGATACCGCTAACAATGATTCAACAGTTAAGTGTAGCGGCCCGTCTCATGGCCCAACCGTCTGTTAGAATGACAGACCATGAAGGCAATGATTCTGGCGGCGGGATACGGCGAACGCCTGTGGCCGCTGACCGCTGATCGCACCAAACCCGCGCTTCCGGTTTTGGGAAAGCCTTTGGTTGGTTACGTCGCGGAGTACCTGGCCGGCCACGGCGTCAGCGAAGCGATCGTGAATCTGCACCATCGCCCCGATTCAGTGCGTGCATCACTGGGTGATGGCGAGCGGTTTGGTTTGAAGTTGGAATACATTCACGAGCCGGAGATCCTCGGCACCAGCGGCGCTCTCGACAATGCAAGAGATTTTTTCGATGACAATCCTTTTCTGCTGGTGAATGGAAAGATAATCACCGATATAGATCTCGAACCAGCGTTCGAGACTCACCGTCGCACAAAAGCCCTGGCGACCCTGGTGTTGAAACGCAATGAGGCACGTGAGCGGTTTAGCATCGTCGAAACACGAGACGGATTGATCCAGCGATTTGGCGGCATGCCACAAGCGTCGGGAGACGTCCCTTTAATGTTTACTGGTATTCAAATTCTTGAGCCGCGGATTTTCGAATATATTCCGCGCGGTATCTTTTCGCACACCACCACCGACGTTTATCCGCAGGCGATCGCCCGCGGCGAACGCGTTGCCGGGCATGTAGGGGAAGGGACTTGGTACGAACTCTCCACTTTGAAGCGCTACCTCGACATCAGTCGCGCATTGCTCAAAGCCGAAGGAAGGTCTCTGTATTCGGGCACAAATTCATCGATCGCCGGTGGCGCGGAAGTCCGCGACTCGATTCTTTGGAACGATGTCGTAATCGAACGCGGCGCGACTGTTGCGCGGTCGATCATTGGCGACGCCGTGCGGGTAGAAAGTTCCGAGCATTGGGAAGATGCGGTGGTGGTGCGCGCGGAGCTGGTTGCCGGACAAACGCCGCCGGCGAAAGCGCTGAAAGGCCGGCAAATCGGCGACAAATTTGTCGTGCCCTTATCGCAATGATAAGATTCGCTTAAGACTAAGGTCAGAACCATTCGCGGAAGCGGACGGTTGATCTCAAACGAAAGCTAAACAGCTAGTCACGCCCTTTCAGGGGATGAGGATCAATCCCGACTCGTCGGGATTCTGACGTTTTTACGGATGAGTTCAGCTATTAAAGCGATGAGCACGGGGTTCGCCGACAGCGCGCAAGCGCGCCTTGAAAAGTATCTCGCGAACCGCGGAACGACCAACACGAATCGAATTGTGCCGCTGACGCCCGACGCTTCGACGCGCGTATATTTTCGCCTGCCCTGGAACCGCGGCACCGCCGTGGCTGCGGTTTATCCCGAAGCCTTTGACGAAACGGTCCAACCTTATCTGGATGTCACTCGTTTGTTTTTGGAGTGTAAGCTGCCCGTTCCCGATGTCTACGAGGTTGATGGCAGTTTAGGAATCATCGTGCAGGAGGACCTCGGCAATAATCAGTTGTGCCAGGTGCTGGAAACAGTTTCGGAGGATGAACGCGAGGCGCTGCTGGAGAAATCAATCGAAATCATTGCGCGCATTCAGGCGGCCACTTCAAAGGCGTTCGAGCGCGATTCGATTTGCAGTCATCTTGCTTTCGATGAACCGAAGCTCGCCTGGGAGCTCAATTACTTTTTCGAGCACTACTTCACCAGCCTGCGAAAAGAAACTCTGACGCATGGCCAGGCGGCGGAACTTAAGAGCGAATTGAACGACATTGCGGCGGAGTTGTCCGCTTGCCCGCGCGTTCTTTGTCATCGCGATTATCATGCGGCGAACCTTCTGGTCGACCAACGCGGCGACATACGAATCGTGGATCATCAGGATGCCCGCATGGGCCCGGCCAGTTACGATCTGGTTTCGCTTTTGACGGATCGCCAGCCAGAGCCGCCTTCGCTGGCAGAGGTGCGCGCTCACCGGCTTTTCTTTTTAGAAGCACGCCGGCGACAGGGTCTGCCGCCGATTGATCCGGACGATTTCGTAAAAGAATTTCGCCTGATGACAATTCAACGTGGTCTGAAGGCCATCGGCACTTTCTCGTATCAAACGGCCGTGTGCGCCCGCGGCGCTTTTTATGAGAAGCATATTCGTCCCACGTTGCTGGTGGTGCTGCAGGCGGCGGAGTGGCTCGAGAGATTTCCGGTGCTGCAACGAATGATCAATGAACGAATCGATGAACAATAACTCATGAGCGAAGCTATTCAAGCCCACACTTTTTCAACTACACAAAAACAAACTCTGATCAGCGAACTTTCGGCACACGTTGGCGACGAGGTCACTCTTAAAGGTTGGCTCTACAACATGCGCTCGAGTGGGAAACTTTTATTTCCGCAGTTGCGTGACGGGAGTGGAATTGCGCAGTGCGTCGTCGCTAAGAACGCTGTTAGGCCCGAGATTTGGGAAGCGCTCAAACCGCTGGGCCAGGAATCGGCCTTAATCGTTACCGGCAAGGTGCGCGAGGACGCGCGCGCGCCGGGCGGCGTCGAAGTGGACGTTACTGACGCGCAGGTCCTTCAGAACGCGCAAAATTATCCGATCACGCCGAAGGAACATGGGCCCGAGTTTCTGCTCGATCACCGCCACTTGTGGCTGCGTTCAAAGAAACAGCACGCGATTCTGAAAGTGCGGCACACCGTAGTGAAAGCCACGCGTGATTTTTTGGATGGCGACGGGTTCACGCTCTGTGACACACCGATTTTCACGCCGGCAGCCTGCGAAGGTACTTCTACGCTTTTTGAGGTCGATTATTTTGGCGACGAGAAGGCCTATCTCACTCAGTCCGGTCAGCTTTATAACGAAGCTACGGCAGCCGCGTTCGGCAAGGTTTATTGTTTTGGGCCAACGTTTCGCGCCGAGAAATCAAAAACTCGCAGACACCTAACCGAGTTCTGGATGGTCGAGCCGGAAATGGCGTACGCCAGTCTTGATGACGTGATGGATCTGGCAGAACGCTGCCTGTCATTTATCGCGGCGCGGGTGCTGGAAGATCGGCAGGAGGAACTCAAGACTCTGGAGCGCGACACGTCGAAACTTGAATCCATAGTGCCTCCGTTTCCGCGCCTGCATTACGACGATGCGGTAAAGATGCTCCACGAAGGATTTGAAAAGAAAGAATTGGAAAATAAATTCGAATGGGGTGGCGATCTCGGCGCACCGGACGAGACTTACCTTTCCAGCAAGTTTGGAAAGCCGGTGATGGTCCATCATTATCCGGCCGCCGTGAAGGCTTTCTACATGAAACGCGATCCGGAACGAGATGAAATTGCGCTGGGCGTCGACGTGCTCGCTCCTGAAGGCTACGGTGAAGTGATTGGCGGCGGCGAACGTTCCACGTCGATCGAATTTCTTGAAAGTCAGATCGCGGCGCATGGCCTGCCGAAAGAAGCGTTTGAATGGTATCTCGACCTGCGTCGTTACGGCAGTGTGCCGCACGGCGGTTTTGGGATGGGCGTAGAGCGCTGTACTGCGTGGATGTGCGGCATCGAACATGTGCGTGAGGCGATTCCGTTCCCAAGGATGCTTTACCGCCTGAGACCTTAAAAAACTCCAAAGCCATGATCAGGGACGCAAGCGAACAACTGCGCACGGAATTCAATGAATGGGCGCGCGCCGGTAAGGGCGAGAGTATGGAGCGCGGACATCGCCCGGTCGGTGAACAAGCTATCGCTCGGATGACTGTCGGCAGGGACGCGCGCGTCCTGGATGTCGGTTGTGGATCAGGCTGGGCGACCCGGCTGCTGGCGGAAATCGCATGCGAAGGCAGTGTCACGGGAATCGATATTTCTGATGAAATGATTCGCGTCGCGCGTGAGTCGTCCCACGCTCTTCCCAATGTCCAGTTTGAAGTCGCGACCGCTGAGCAACTCCCGTTTGCCGACAATTTATTCACACACGCATTTTCGATGGAGTCGCTTTATTACTATCGAGACATCCCTAAAGCTCTGAAAGAAATTCACCGGGTCCTGGCGCCGGCGGGACTGTTCGCGGCAGTGGTCGATCTTTATTGGGAGAACGAACCAACGCACCAATGGATCGATACGTTGAATGTTCCGGTCCAACTGCTGAGCACGGACGACTATCGATCCCTTTTCATCGATGCGGGATTTACTAATGTTCGTGATGCGCGCGTGATCGATCCGAGGCCGGTGCCGGACGACTACTCCGGCGGATCATTCAAGACGCGCGACGATTTCGTGGAATACCGTCGCGCCGGATCGTTAATGATCAGTGGGGAGGCAGAAAAGTGACCGAGCAAACCCGACTGCAGAGAATCCTCGTTGCCCTGGTGATCTTTGTCGTTACCGGCACGTGCGCAGTATTCGCCCAGAAAACAAAAACAAAAGCCACAGTCTCCGAACAGTCGGTTCGCAAATACATGATGGCGCTCGCCGGCGACGAGATGAAGGGCCGCGGGAGCGCATCAGCAGACGAATTGGAGGCAGCCAAATACATCGCTGCGCAACTCAAGGAACTCAGAATTAACCCAGCGGGCGACGACGGCGGGTTTTTGCAAACGGTGAAATTCACGCGACGCTCACGCCGAAATCCCGAAGCTCCTCCAGTCGAGTCAGTAACCACCAACGTAATCGGCATCTTGCGCGGAAGCAATCCGGCCCTGGCGAAAGAAACCGTGCTGTTATCCGCACATTTGGATCATCTCGGCGTCGGCCGCGAAGTGAACGGTGACAATATTTACAACGGAGCCGATGATGACGCATCGGGGGTAACGGCCGTCCTGGAATTAGCGGCTATGCTCGCTAACGCAAAACCCAAACGCACGGTGCTCTTTGTCCTGTTTGGAAGCGAAGAAATTGGCGGATGGGGCGCCAGATATTTTCAAGAGCATCCACCCGTGCCGATTGAAAGTATCGTCGCCAATCTCGAGTTTGAAATGATTGGCCGCCCGGATTCCGCCGTCGCGGGAAAAACACTCTGGCTAACCGGTTACGATCGCTCGGATTTGGGAGAACAACTTGCGAAGCACGGCGCGCGGCTGGTGGCAGATCCTCATCCCGATCAGAATTTCTTTCAGCGCTCTGACAATTACGTGCTGGCGCGAAAGGGCATTATTGCTCATACCGTTTCGAGTTACGGTTTGCATTCCGATTATCATCGGCCGAGCGATGATTTGGCGCACGTCGACTTTGCGCACATGACCGAGGCGATCGCTTCGATGGTCGCGCCGGTTAAATGGCTGGTGAACACGGATTTCAGGCCAAAATGGAAGGACGGCGGCCGGCCGTAGCGATGGAAGAGACTGAAAGAATCGTCACGATCTTTGGCGGATCAAAATGCCGCGAAGATGAGCTCGCGTACACGCAGGCGCGCCGCGTCGGCGAGTTGCTTGCGGATGCCGGTTATACGATTTGTACGGGCGGATACGCCGGCGTGATGGAAGCCGCGAGTCGCGGCGCTCATGAGCGCGGCGGACGCGTTATCGGCATCACGATGAATCAATTCGCGAGCGAACCTAACCGCTACCTGACTGAAAAAATTCCTTCAGAACATTTTTATGAAAGACTACAGCGGTTGATAATGCGATCGGTCGGCTACATCGCGTTGCGGGGCGGCATGGGTACGGTTACTGAGATTTCGCTTGTTTGGAACAAATTGCAGACGCGCGTGCTCGAACCCAGACCTCTGGTGTTGCTGGGCGAATGTTGGCCTCCCGTAGTGCGAGAGTGGCAGCGCTCGCTGGTGGTAAACGATCAGGATGTGGGAATTCTGGATTTTGCTGACACGCCCGAGGAAGCGGTAGCGATCATTGAAAGAAAATCAGCGCAAATGATGACCGCATAATTAGAAATTGCAGATCGGTAAATTGTTGATTACACGTTTGACGCTCTTATGAAGCAATGCCCGAAATGTAAACGTGGTTACGACGATGACACATTGAGGTTTTGCCTTGAGGACGGGAGTCCGCTGTTTGACGCGCGAGACTCGAATGCGCCGGCTACCGAAATCATGCCGGCACGTCCCAGCGCGCCACCGACTGAAATCTTGCCGGGACGCGGAACGCCCACCCTTAAATCCTCGGGACCAACTGTTCCGTCTTACCAAAACGCGGCGAGCGCGCGGCCTCAGGAATCTGAAGCACGGAACTCCAATCCGGTTTTGACTCTCGGTGTGATTGCAATTGCTGTTTTGCTATTGGTGCTGGTAGGAATCGCCGCCGTCTTTGTTTTGCGTCAGGGTGGAGAGAAAGACTTGCGCGCGGACGGCACGCCAACCCCGTCAATTAATTCACCATCGCCGTCGACCAGTAAAGGCGAAGCCGGCAGCAATTCTTCGCCGGATATTTCACCCCAATCTGCCGGTCCGCTGAAGATCACCGCGTCGGCCTCATCAATTCGTTTGGCAGTCCAGGCCAATACTTATTACGCGTCTAACGCAATCGACGGCAAGCGCTCGACCGCATGGATCGAAGGGTCCGACGGCGCGGGCGAGGGTGAATGGATTCGTTTCGATTTCGATCGTGATATCAATCTGCACCGCATTCTTTGGCAACCCGGGTACTTCAAGAGCCCGCAGGTTTGGGCGCAGAATAACCGTCTGGCCAGAGTGACGGCATATTTTTCTGACGGCAGCTCGCGCGAGATCTCGTTCGACGATCGCATGGACAGTCAAAAGACGGACATTGGTTCCGTGCGAACCCGTTGGGTTAAATTCGTGATCAAGTCGGTCTATTACGGCACTGATCCGGACACCGCGCTGTCGGAAATTGCGTTTGAGTGGGACTAACGTGCTGTGACTGAAAGCCCAAACCAAAAGCACCAGTTCGAACGTAACGAGCGTCCCGGCGAAGGCAAGACGGTCAGCATTCTTGGAGTGCCGTTGAGTTTTGGTCAAAGTATGGCCGGCGTCGACATGGGGCCGTCAGCGATGCGCGTAGCGGGCTTGGCGCAGCGGATCGCGAAACTTGGCTATGAAGTAAACGACACCGGCGATATCAGGGTCGAGCGATCGCACACAAACCTGCGCGAAGGCGAAAAACTAAAGCACATTACCGAAGTTCATGCGGCGTGCACACAACTAGCCGAGCAGGTAGAGAGAATTGTGAATGCCGGCGAGTTTCCCATCACGATCGGCGGTGATCATTCGATCGCGATTGGATCTTTGAGCGGAATCGCCAGGGCTTACCGTAAGCGCAACGAAACGTTGGGTCTAATTTACTTTGACGCGCATGCTGACATGAACACCCCGGCAACCACGCCGTCCGGAAATATTCATGGAATGCCGTTGGCCGTGCTGTTGGGCCATGGCGCGCCTGAATTGGAAAACATCGGCGGCTTCTCGCCGAAATTCGATCCGGCGTTGTGCGCGCATGTAGGAGCGCGCGACATCGACCCGGGCGAGCGCGAGTTGGTTCGTAAGACGGGTCTGCGTTTCTTTACAATGCGCGAGATCGACGAGCGCGGAATAGGCGCGGTAGTCGATGAGGCCATTGCAATTGCCGCAAAAGGGAGCGCCGGTTTTGCGGTGACCTTCGATGTAGACGTTTTGGATCCGGGTGATGCGCCCGGATCGGGCACGTTGGTGCGCGGCGGGCTCAGTTACCGCGAGGCCCATCTGGCAATGGAAAAAATTGCCGATTCGGAAAAGATGCGTTCACTCGAGGTTGTGGAAATAAACACTGCGCTCGACGTGAACAATCGCACGGCGCAGCTCGGTGTCGAATTGATCTTATCAGCACTGGGTAAGACGATTCTGTAAATGATTCGACCTGCCCGCGTGCCTGGGTCTGGCGCAAACGCAGGGTGGCTGTCAGCTGTACTTACAATGCCAAAAAAACTTCGTATTGGCGTCATTTTCGGCGGGCGCTCAGGCGAGCACGAGGTCTCGATCCGCTCAGCGCGTTCCGTCATCGATGCCATCGATAAATCAAAATATGACGTGGTGCCGATCGCGATCACGAAGGAAGGGAACTGGCTGGGGTCAGCTGCATCTGCGCGCCTGTTACCGGCCGCGACACAACAGCGAATCCCGGCGAAGGCTACTGCCAACGCGAGTGGCGACGTGACCATTCTCGGAGATCCTTCGCGCGCCGGTCTGGTCCGTCTCGACGCCGACGAGCAATCAAGCGAACCTCTCGATGTCGTCTTTCCGGTGTTGCACGGGACCTACGGCGAGGATGGAACGCTTCAGGGATTGTTGGAGATGGCCGCGATTCCATTCGTCGGCTGCGGCACACTCGCATCCGCGTGCGGCATGGACAAGGCGATCATGAAGGCTCTCTTCAAAGACGCCGGTTTGCCGATCTGCAGTTACGCGTCTTTTCTGCGGACAGAATGGGAAGCAAATCGCGACGCGGTCGTGCGGCGCGTCACTAGGCAACTTGGTCTACCAGTGTTCGTGAAGCCGGCGAACCTCGGCTCTTCCGTGGGTGTGTCGAAGGCCGTCGACAAGATCTCGTTCGTCAAAGCGGTTGATCTCGCTGCCCGTTATGACCGAAAGATCATCGTCGAGGAGTTGGTCGATGGCCGCGAAATTGAATGCGCGGTAATGGGCAACGATCACCCCAAAGCAAGTTTGCCGGGCGAGTACATCGTTCACAAAAAAGAGGCACGCTTTCTCGATTACACGGAGAAATATTCCAGCACCGGCCATGTGGAGTTCATCGTTCCGGCACGTATTTCGAAAGCGGTGCAGAAAAGAATTCAGACCATGGCCGTGCGGGCCTTTCAAGCCGTCGATGCTTCGGGTTTGTCCCGCGTGGATTTCTTCCTCAAGACCGACGGCGAGTTGTTGGTGAACGAACTCAACACTCTACCTGGTCTGACTGACGTTTCCGGCTTTCCCAAAATGTGGGAAGCGTCGGGCGTGCCGTTCACTGAAGTCATCAATCGCTTGATTGAATTAGCACTCGAGCGTCATCGCGAGCGCGCGAGAAACGAAACCAGCATTTGAGCACGGCCGGCGCGCATTTTCAGCCCATGCGAACGCTCCCCAGGTTTTTTCTCTTCCTTTTAATTCCATGCCTTGTATATTCCGCATGCACTCGCAAGAGCATCGGTACGGCGCCCTCTCGCACGATTGAGGTTAGTCCGGGTCTGACGATAACCACGTCGTCCAGATTCACGACCTTTCGCATCGACTTGCGCACTAATCACCTCGAACTTTTCCTGCGGGACGATGCGGGCCGGCCGTTCAAGCGTTTCGACGAGCTCGCAAGTTGGCTGTCTCGCCGCAATCAACGTCTCGAATTCGCGATGAACGCCGGAATGTACAAAACAGATTTTTCGCCGCTCGGTCTGTTAGTTGAAGATAGCCGGCAGGTTTCGCCGCTCAATACCGCAACCGGCACAGGAAATTTTTATCTGAAGCCCAATGGCGTTTTTCTGGTTTCCTCAGCGGGAGCTCGCATTGTCGAAACATCCGAGTATCCCGCTGTCGCTCACGATGTCCGTCTGGCTACACAGTCGGGTCCCATGCTCGTTCGGCATGGTTTGATTAACGATGCGTTTGATGCCTCGTCTACATCGAGACTTATTCGGAATGGTGTGGGGATCTTAGACGACAAGGTTGTTTTCGTAATCAGCGAACAGCCGATCAATTTCTATGAGTTCGCGGTCTTTTTTCGCGACGAATTGAAATGTCAGGATGCGCTTTACCTGGATGGCGTGGTCTCCAGTCTGTATTCGGCCAGTCTGCATCGCAATGACGCACGTGCAGAGCTCGGGCCTATTATCGGAGTGGTCCGCTAGAGTGGAAAGCGCGGTAAAATTTGAAAATGAAGAAACATATCAAGTGCCTTCTTTGTATGGTTGCTTTTATTTGTTTGAACGTAACAGTTCAGGCGCAAGATGAACCGGAGGTTCAAAAAGAACTCGACGCTCAGTACAAGAAGCTCGCCGAAGCTCACGACCGAAAAGATCTGAAGGCGATCCTCGCTCTGAAGACCGCAGATTTTCATGCCATCTTTCCAGACGGCAGAGTTGGCGACAGCAAGTTAATGGAGCAGTATTCCCGCGATTTTCTCGCGCGTAATCAACCGCCGTTCGGCATGCGATTCACGATTCAGAAGTTAACCGTGTCCCTTAACAAAATGATCGCCGTCGCTGAAGTGTTTCAAGAGCTCTCGAGATACCAGGAACTCGCGGGCCAACGTCGGAAAGTAGAGACCAGTGTGATTCAGCGAGAGACCTGGACGAAGACACCCGAGGGATGGAAACTCAAGTCCGTTGACAATGTTCGCGATCAGAAAAAATTCGTGGATGGAAAACGTGTTGACCCGACCAAGCCTTATAATCCCGCCGACCCGCCTTATAGTCCCGGTGAGTGACCCTTGAGTGGCAAATACTCTTGTCGGGCGAAAAACGGTAACAGTATGCACCAATGAAGGGTGCAGTAGCCGTAAGTTTGTTTCCCACGGCAGAGACAAGAACAACGGCAGGAAGTATTAGAGTTCGATGCGATGTTGGTGTAAACTCCGGAGCCCAGTCAGCGCGACATCGCGTTTGACGAATCCCACGATGACTATCCCAAGACATTTCGGCGCACGGCGTGTCCTCCCAGCGGGGCAGACACCGTCGATGAGATAAGGAGAGCAAAAAATGCGCAAGCCGATCTTCGATATTATTCGCGCGCAGCGCGGCAAAGGCTTTACGGCAGATGAAGTCGAAGCGATTGACGCGCTTCTCAACCGGCTCGGAATCGAGAAGGACGAGGGCGCGGTCGCTCCGACATTACCTGAACCGCCGCCGGTTATTGCCGGCACGCCGGGGCTGGACAACCCTGCCGCCTTCTTTGATTCGGTACGCGATTCCGGGATGCTCGGGAATGCACTCAAACCCGATCAGCTCAAGGGACTTGAGGCTGTGCTCAACGCAGCCGAGGCTGCAAAGTGGCCGCTGGCTTTTACGGCTTACGCGTTGGCAACCGCGTGTCATGAAACCGCCTACACCATGCAGCCGGTGCGCGAAGCTTTCTGGTTGAGTGAGGCCTGGAGACGTAGCAACCTACGCTACTTTCCGTTTTACGGACGTGGTTATGTGCAACTTACCTGGAAGGCAAACTACGACAGAGCGGATCGTGAGCTGGAATTGGGCGGGCGGCTGAATGGCAATCTCGATCTCGCGCTCGATCCCAACATTGCCGCGAAGATCATGGTGAAGGGAATGGAAGAAGGTTGGTTCGCCGGCGACAAGACCGGCAAACGTCACACGCTCGCTCGTCATCTGCCGGCAAACGGTCCTGCCAAAGTGGCGCAGTTCACCTCGGCTCGGCGAATTATTAACGGTACTGACAAGGCCGGAAAGATTGCCGGTGAAGCGAGTAAGTTCCAGGCTGCGCTGCAGGCCGGCGGCTGGTAGCGATGAACCAGGGCGAGGTGGGGAATGGATCTTCACGAACAGTTTGGCGGCATCGATATTTATCTGTTCGACCAACTGCTCAAGGGCCGACTCGTGCCACCGATGTCTGTCTTAGACGCCGGTTGTGGCGATGGACGCAACCTCGTTTATTTCCTCCGGCATAGATTCGAGGTTCACGCCGTTGATTCCAACCCGCAATCCGTGGAACGTGTGCGAACGCTCGCTGCCGGTCTGGCTCCTGATCTTCCTTCACAAAATTTTCGCGTTGCAGATATCGCCGACCTGCCGTTTCCCAACGACACGTTCGATCTTGTATTAAGCAGCGCGGTGCTGCATTTTGCGGACGATGCGCAGCACTTTGACAGGATGCTTGACGAGATGTGGCGTGTGCTTAAGTTGGAAGGAATGTTATTCGCGCGTCTGGCAAGCACTATTGGAATTGAGAAATTAGTCAAACCGACGGGACACGGACGATACTTGTTACCGGACGGAACCGAGCGGTATCTGGTGAATGAAGAGATGCTGTTGGCGGCGGCTGAAAGATTGAAAGCCAAAAAGATTGAGCCGTTAAAAACAACAAATGTCGAGAATTTACGCTGCATGACGACCTGGGTTCTGAAGAAAGCGGTTTGACGATACGCGACGTGACCTTATCTTCAGAAGACGGACCATTAAACTAGCATTTCCTGCAACAGTCGCAATGCCCAGCGCAATTAGTCACAACGATCTGCTTCTTAACGCGTGGCGAACCAACAATCGCGTTACAGTTTTTCTTATCGAGAATCTACCAAAAGAGTTGTGGGAGGCGCGTGTCCCCGGAGCACCGCGACGAACGGTGCGAATGATCGCCGGCCACCTGCACAATACACGTTGCATGTGGATTAAGACGCTGGGGCTGGAGTACGGTATCGCTGTGCCGCGTGCCGTCGATCGACACAAGACGCAACCGCAGCAGTTGATTCGCGCATTGGGCCAAAGCAGCCGTGGCATAATCAACCTGCTCAAGCTCGGCTTCGATCGAGGCGGAACGATTCCAAACTCGTCTGCATACGCCTGGCGCAATCTGCCCCTCGATGTTGAGCATGTCTTAACGTACTTCGTCGCGCATGAAGCTCATCATCGCGGTCAAATTGTCATGCTGGCGCGGCAGTTGGGCCACCGCCTCCCTCTTGAAGTGACCGGCGGTCTCTGGCATTTTGCAAGGCGCGCGAAAGAAGCACGGAGTTAGGCCCGAAAGAATGCCAGAAAATCTCTTGCTCGGCAGACTCCTGAGCACACACAAACTCGCAGACTATCGAAGAAGCGGCCTTACTGCTTGCGGATGCTTCCTGATTTTGCCGTTTATCTTCGGCCTTTGGGGGATTGTGGCGGCGCTGACGTACGCTCGGAATACCAGCGATGTGACTCTAGGTTTTTATTTTTCACTCGGCCTTGCTGCGTCATGTTTGGCACTGTTTGGGCTTTTCGCTCTCGTGTCTCGGCTTTCGCCGGCGTGGTTGAAAAGATACGAGCTCCAAATTTATGAGCACGGCTTCGTCAAAAAGAGCCTGCTCAAAAGCGAGACCAGTTTGTGGAATGAAGTCCGCGAAGTCACTCCAAGACTGCTCGTCTACGAAAAGGCTAGTCGCAACACGCCGCCGGGCGAGTTTAGTACTCTCGGTGAAGACACAAGACAAAGAGGTCTCTACGAAGTTCATAAGAAAGACGGCAGCAAGATTATCGTCAATCGCAAGTATGCGCGGATTGAACGGATCGATGAGCAGCTAATTCGATTTTGCAAAGAGACGCCCAATTGGGAAGAGCGTCTTGAAGATTGAAGATACTCGCGCGCGCGGCCTTGGCGAGAGCGCCTGGCTAACAGACTTTTTGGAACCGTATCCGTCGTGCCGGGTGTGACGTACTGCGACCGGAGTAATTTCGAAAAGGGGAAAAGTGATGAAGAGATTAACATTCGCTGGATTGGTTCTCGTTTTGAGTTGCGCGTCCGGCTTTACTCAGTCCCGGAGTGCTCAGTTCTTGAGTCCACAGGATCCAATCAAGACAAAATCAAAAGGGGACATGACGGTTGTTCGCGACAAATCCAAGCCAGTGCGCAAAGCACTGAACGAATGGTACAAGCGCAATATGGATGCGTTTCAGGCGAAGGACGTGGCTGCGATCATGGCCCTTCGCAGTGAGGACTTTCATACCATTACGCCGGACGGCAAGATCAACACACGAGCGGACATGGAGACCCGAACAAAACAATTCCTGGACAGAATCGATCACTTTGTTTCGCAGGATAATCAGATCGGAACGATTGAGATCGAGGGCGACCTGGCCTGGGCTGACATCTCGCAAACGACCGTCCGCTTGCAGCGCTTTCCCGACGGCGCGCTACACAAGATCGAAAGCCGAGTGGTGCAGCGTGAAACCTGGAAAAAAACTGCGGAAGGATGGAAACTTTACCGGGTCGACGATATTCGGGATGGCGTTGTCCTGATAGATGGCCAGCCCTACAAACCGACGCAGTGACTTGGCATCAGCCGATCAAGAGCGCGTAACTTTATCGAGGAGCCACAATGAACAGAATCCTGGTGGGATTGCTGGCGTCAGGAGTTCTCATGGCGGGATGCGCCGGTTCATCAACATCCGCGCCATCATCCCTTTCCTTTGATCCGATCGAACAGAATCGAACGCCGACAGTCCAGCTTGATCGCAGCAAGCCGGTTCCGCCGAAATCTGATGTCTTAAACGCATGGCAAAAACGGCAGAACGCAATAAAGACCGCGCGGTTCGCGTGGACTGAACAACAAACTCGTCCAGTTGGTTGGTTACCGAATGCGCGATTTCCCGAACGCGACCGCTTAGCCATTCCCGCTCTCATCAGTGACCGTACGTTTACGGTTGTGAAAACACTGTCGTTTGATGGTAGCAGGATGCGCTATTCCTTTGACCTTGATCGCAAAGAGGAACCGGATGGCGTGCGCGTCAAGTCGCCTGACAATCGATCCGACGGATTGGGTGTAAGAAGAAACTACTCGTATTTAAGCGTCTTTGACGGTGAAGTAGGCAGCACGATTCTGACCACTCATCTGGACGGGCCACCGCCCGCCACACATCAAACTACATTGAATGTGGACGCGCAAAATCTGGACACGAGAGCCATTCTCTTGGCGTTTCGTCCGCTCGATCCCGTGATGGGCGACCAGCTTCTCGATCGCGCCGTAACGAATGAGATGCGCCAGTTTTACAAAGGCAAGTCCACCTTCCTGCTTGAAGAGCGACATGACCCTTCAGGCTGGAAAACTATATTGTGGATCGAACCTGAGCGCGATTTTTTGATCAGCCGGTACGACGTCCTGTTTGAACAAAAACTTCTGGTAATGGTCGACATTGATTATTCTCATGACGAGCATTGGGGTTGGATTCCCAGCGCCTGGCACGTTACAGAGATGCTCGCCGATGGGTCGAAGCGTCTGGTGTGTGAAGCCACGGTTTCGAGCTTTAGCATCAACGAACCAATTAAGATTGACGAGTTTCGGTAACCTGTTAAGTTCGACTGAGGACAGCAAATGAAATGCGTATCATGTGGCGGCACGAATTTGGTCGAAGGAAGCGTTCCGCTCACTCCCAAAGATGAGCTGAAATTCAATCCGACACGACGGTCTTTTTCCGAAAGACTATTCATGAGCGGACGAAAGATCCGCGCCTACGGTTGCCTGCATTGTCATCATCTGCAATTCGCCGTGGACTTTGAGCCGGGCGATCTAGAACGCTATCAGGACTTCGATGGAGAGCAACCAGCATTATTGGAGCGTCTCGAGGAAGAAACTGAGTAAATTGTTTTGTCGCGTAAGGAGCTTGTGATGAGCACGGAACACGAAAGCATGATGGGTATCTTGAGGCTTTACGAATTAAGGTCTGAGCCTGCCATGCGCAAAGCCCGGGACTGGTTTGCGATCGGCTTTCATCCTGAAAGCACCCAGGACATTCTCAATGTGCTGGTGGGCGAACACAGCGCCGACTTCCGGATGGTCGCATCGTACTGGGACATGGCGGCGGCCTTTGTCGTCTTTGGCGCGATTAATGATGAAATGTTCAATGCCATAAATACCGAACACGTAGCGGTGTATGCCAAGCTAAAACCTTTTCTTCCAGAGCTACGCGCCATGCCAGGCGTGCCCCCTTATCTTTACCTCAAACATCTCGAGCCGGTCGTCCTGCGCCTGCCCGATGCCGAGGCCCGCGTAGCTGCGATGCGTCGATACATGCAGAGTCGCCGGGATACACAGTCGACTGGAGTGAGCAAACCAGGCGGTTGACTTGCTATGAAATCGAGCGCCCAGAAAACCCGAGTCCTTCTCATTTTGCTGCTGCTCGTTGCCCAGTTCACGGTCGCCATCCACGCGCAAACGAGGGCTCGCCCAAGCGACGACGAAATTGTCGCGCTGTTCGACAAGGCGGCAACCAAACACAAACAGGAACTCAGGAGCTTGTGGCAGGCGCGCGCGGCGCCCGAAGTGCGGCTACCCGATGTGACGGTAAAAAGTCTCTCGGCGCTGTTGGCTATGAGGACCGGCGCGTCGGGGATCGGCTATCTCGCGCGAACCGGCATTCTCTTTTACTCATATGACGATGGCGCGCTCCACACGTGGCTGGTTAATGAGAATGGAGTTCGTGCGTATGAGCGGATCGTCCTGACTCAGAAACAGATTGCAACGGCGATCACTAACCTTCGCAACTCGCTCGGGGTCGAAGCTTTGCAAAGGGCGAGAACGCCTCGCAAAGGCAACAAACAGCCGGCTGTGAATCGCAGCGTTAAGCCGGCCCCGTCCGTCAAACAGGCAGCCTTCGCAGCCGCAGGAATTCTTCTACCCAAATCCATTTCAAAAGCGCTGGGCGAGGTCGAGCACCTAATCATTGTGCCTATCTTCAACATTGGCACGGTGCCCTTTGCAGCCTTACAGCCATTCGACGCTGATTCGTTTTTGATCGACAAGATGTCAATCTCGATCGCTCCGAGTCTTTTCGATTTGGGCCAGGCGATCTCTCAGTGGAATCCGCAATTTTCATCGCCGCTGATTGTGGGTAATCCTTTTATTCCGCCGACTAGTGAATGGGTTATTCCCGACTTGCCCGGCGCGGTCGCCGAAGCTGAGGCTGTTGCGACCGCGGTCAACGCAACGCCGCTTTTGAAGAAAGAAGCAACAAAGGAAACAGTCCGCAAGAATCTGCCGCAATCGGATTTTTTGTATTTCGCCTCGCATGGAATTGCGAGCGCGGACGATCCTTTGGCCGGAGGTTTTCTTTTGCTTTCTGCTGACAGCGTTGAGGCCGGTGAACTGACGGCGATCGAAGTACAGAACACCCCGCTCGCGAATGCCCGGCTGGTGGTGCTAAGCGCCTGCCAAACCGGTCTCGGCAAAGTTCATGATGCCGGTATTATCGGCCTGGCGCGAGCATTTCAGATCGCCGGCGCTGAGCGAGTGGTAATGAGTCTTTGGAGTGTCAACGATCAGGCCACAAGCGAACTGATGCAGGAATTTGTCAAAGACATGAAGAGCGATATTCCGTCGCAAGCTTTAAGAAAGGCCATGATCGAAATAAAGAAGAAGCGTTCCAATCCTTCTGAATGGGCATCCTTCGTGGTTTTCGGTACTCCCAGATAGCAGTCCTGGTACAAGATAGAATTGCTGACGCCGAGCTGGCTAACCTGAATGACCATCACTCGGAATTACTACCAAATCCTCGAGGTGGACATCGATGCGTCTGACGATGAAATAAAAAAGGCCTACAAACGCCTTGCGCGCACGTATCATCCCGATCTGAATCCGAAAAGAAAGATAACTTCTGAAGATAGATTCAAGCGGCTACAACAGGCTTACAGTGTCTTATCGGATCCAATTTCGCGCGAACAATACGATCAGTCGATAGGAGTTTCGCGAACCGAGACGGTCCAGGTTGAACCAGGCTACGCAGGATTCAGGAGTTATCCGACCTCGGTTGATGTCGATCTCGATCCGAAATCCTTTGACGTCGCCGAGAGCGAGCCCTGGTGGAAAACCAAATTAAAAGAAATCGGTTGGCGGCGAAACCTGGCGATTCTGCTTTGGAGTCTATGCTTGCTCGGCTCATTTTTTCCAACCAGTTCTGTGGTGCTGACCAACAACAGCATCTATGTGCTTTCGTTTCCCGAGAAACTTTTATGGATTTCGATTCCGCTGGCAATGGTTTGGGTGGGAAGTTGGTTATCGGATGAAGGCAGCCTGGACATGTCGGTCGGAACGGTTTTTAAAGAGGGCTTCGGTTATGTTTTAGAAGGTTTGGCGTGGCTCTACTTCGCCCGACTGATTGGTGTTATGTTTCTTGGACCCTTGGTACTCGCGTTTTCTTAGTCGAGCGGGACGTACTCAACAAAATGAGGTCATGAAAATGAAAAGGCTTCTATGCCTAATCGCGACGACGCTGTTGATTGGAATTAGCAGCCTCAGCTTTTCGCAAAAATCCGCATTGCGAAAACCTCCATACGCGTCTAACCAACCGTTGGTCGAGCCGCGGATCTTTGGTGAAGGTGTCATCTCTACCGGGGACTTCGACTCGCATCCGGCCTTCGCGCCTGATGGGAAGACCGTCTACTTTGTCAGAAGCACGCCAAATTTTAATCTCTGGACGATCCTCGTTTCGCATTTCGTAAATGGACGCTGGACTTCGCCGGAAGTTGCGCCGTTTTCGGGTCAATACTCAGACGCGGATCCATTCATCACCGCAGACGGGAGACATTTGTACTTCATATCGAATCGGCCGGTTGCAGGCAAAGAAAAGCCGGACCTGGACATTTGGGTCATTGAGAAAACCAACGGTGGTTGGGGTGAACCGAAAAATCTCGGCGCGCCGGTTAACAGTGCCGGCGCCGAATGGTATCCGACCATAGCCGGTAACGGCACGATTTATTTTGGTTCTGACCGTGAAGGTGGGAAGGGACGGACCGATATTTATCGGTGTCGGTTTATAGACGGCAAATACGAAGCGGCGGAAAATTTGGGAGAACCGATTAACACTCCTTTCAATGAGTTCGAGCCATTGATAGCGCGCGATGAAAGTTTTCTGATTTTTATGGGTGGCGGTCGCCCGGATGGGCGCGGCGGTTTCGATCTTTATGTCAGCTATAATCGAAACGGCTCCTGGACGAAACCAGAGAATCTGGGTGACAAGATCAATTCAGGTGGAAACGAGTATTCGCCCGCGATTTCACCCGACGGCAACTATTTCTTCTGGACCAGCGCGAGAGGATTTGCGGACAACCCCCTTGGTAAGCGACTCAACTATCGCGAACTGATGAAAAATCTGCGAAGTCCTCGCAATGGTTTAGGAGACATCTATCAAATAGACCTGGACGTGCTTAATCTCAAAAAGTAAATTGTCGACAATCTGTCGCACGCCCTGCAAATTATAGTCTCGGCGGCGGAAAATCTTTATGAACCGCATAACCGCCGAATCGCGCCCTCACTTCAAGCTCACTGATTCCGCCGCGCGTCGCGTTGAAGCTTTCCCCACGATCATTAGAAAGAGTGCGCAGGGAACGCTGGGCCGTGGCCCCTGGAAGAATCGTGCCAAGTTGTGCGCTATAGAGAGTTCCGTCGATGTAGACGTTTACGCTGGCATCGATGTATGGCTCAGCCTCCGTGTTGGTGACGAAAACATTTTCCGCGTCGTAGGAGACGCGAGGACGAAAGGGAACGCTTGCGTAAGAAACAGACCTATCGGCGGATTGCGTTTCGCGCCAGCGAAACAAGGCAAAGAGCACGACGACGACAGCGAGTGCGACGATCCCCCAAATCAGAAACTTGAGACCCGTTGAGCTGCTTCCATTGATGTTTGCAAATTTAGCGGAGGTCGCTAGGCCTTGGGCGCGCGATAACCTTTGCGCGTCCGGACGGTAGTGTTTGATCGGTCGAGCTTTACATCGATCACGCGCCACTTACCGTCTTTGGCGCGATTTGTGGGCCGGTAGGCAATCGTGTATTGATGGCCCAGTTCTTCGACAATCTGGCCAAACGCATCGCGCAAGCCTTGCCCACCCGGTTCATCGATATACCGGCCGCCGCTTTTGGCTGCGAGATTTTTCAGAATGCCAGCTCCGGCAATGTCTCGCGATGGACCTGACGGCGCCATGTTGGCGCCGTAGATTGTCGCGCCGGCTGCGGATGCGTGATCGAGCGCTTTTTCAGCACTCGCGTGACTGTAATTCTCGCCGCCATCGGAGAGCACCACGATGGCGCGGCGTTTTTCGTCCCGCTTCGCGAGATCGTCCGAGGCACGGAGGATGGCGTCATTCAATGCAGTCAAAGTCCTGGTGTGTAATCCATAAACTCGAGCCGGCAGATCGCGGCCGGGCGAAAAATCATTCCACTGCTCGACTTTGGTATCAAAGCTGTAGACGGCGGCCACGTCTGCTTCGCGCAGTCCATCAAGAAAGCGGATGGCCGCACTGCGCGCCAATGTCATTCTCGATTCCATACTGCCCGAAGTGTCGAGCAGGATCGCCGCAGCAAACGGCGTCTCTTCGGCGCTGAATGACGCGATAGTCTGCTCGGCTCGATCTTCCAACACCTTAAAATCATTTTTCCCAAGACCCGAAACAAACTTACCATCGGCGTCCAGCACGGTGACATTCAGCACGACCAGGTCCGTGTTAATGCGAAGGACGTCGTCCTGATCCTGATCCGCTGTGGTGCTGCCTGACGAGGGAGACTGAGAGAGGATGTTGCTGTTTGAAGTAAAGACGCAGAACAGGCAAATACTTAAAAAGCCGATGAATTTAGATCGAACAAGCATCGGTCATCGCACCTTATCACGCACAAATCGAATCACGCCTATTAGCTTGTTCGCCTGGCCGATGATGTTGGCGGACAAGACTTTTCGTGGAGTGTTTTTTACTTCCTTGCACAATCCTTCGGCCATGTCGGCGAGCGAGCTGACCGCCGACTTCAACGTGGAGGGCAAATCCTCCTGATCGTCGTCAGAATCTGTCCCGCCGGCTTCGTTTCGAATACGTTTTGTCAGTTTTTCCAGCCGCTCTAGTTTTTTCTGATCTTCCGCAGTAAAGCCGTCTTTGGCTTCGTACGTAGTTTTCAGATCGGCCGCGAGTTGCTGCGCTTCTTTAGCGCGCGCCACGTTCGCTTCGTACGCCTTCTTTTCTTCCCGGAGGATTAGAATGCGCCGCATCTCTTCAACGCGTGAGCTGAAGTCCACCGACGGACTGTGCTTGTCTTCGGGTGTGGGCTGCGGATTTGCGGTGTTGGGATTGCGCGGTTGGGCCAGCGCTGCGCCGGAAAGAAACAAAAGTAAGATGCTGACGGCGAAGGCGCTCACCAGCGGCGCGATACGCACAAACCGGTTCTTCCTGTTCAGGAACGGCTTCGCGGTCAGGCTGCGGTTGTTAAAGCTCTCAACCATGTTGCTGTGACGAATGTGCGTACGCGAGAGTTGGCTGCCGGCAAGAAGTTTCCATTCTAAGGTACGCGTCCCGGATTGCTTGGTGTGTTGATGAACTCATCCTTGTTACTCGATTTAGGCTTCTCGCCGACGACGACGGTCCGTGAGGCCGGCGCCTCGAGAGGCGGACGTTCGTTGCCGGCTTTTGCTTTAAAAGCGATCGCGGCTCGATCGCTGCCACCAATTACGCGAGCAAACGTCGCGGCAATGTAATCCTGCGTGGCCACTTCAACGCTGTAGGCGGTGCGGGCGTCAGGCGCTAAATCAGCTGTCTCAGGCGAAACGGTGCGAGTGTCCACGCCGCTTCCCACCCGTCGTCTGAGTTGTATCTCGACCGCCAGGTTCTGAAGTGACTCAGATGAAATGTTATGGATAGTGCCGCCCAGCACGGTCTTGTTTCCATTGACGATTGGTTCGTCGACGAAGACTTCAACTTTCGCCGCTTTTTTCTGAACTTCGGCCTGCGCAGCCGCCGCTACCTGCCGTTCGTGACGCTTTCTTAGGAAGAGGTAGCCGCCGAGAACGAGTCCGGTTAGGAGCAAGGCACAGGCGAAGCCCACCAACAGGCGCCGCGTGTGTTGTTTTTCTTCCTCGTCGATGGGGATTGCTTGGGTTTCAAGTTGGTTCAGTATGTCCATGAGTTTTGAGGGCGAAAGTTCGATCCAACTAAGGCTTCACCGGCGTGGGCGTCGCGCCCATGCTTTCGATTAGCGCTGCAAGAAACTCTTGTTCGGCGGTGCCGTTACTTGGCAGCGTGATCCACTCGGCTCCCGACGCGCCATCGGTGCGCCCTTCGATCTTCGCATTTATTGAAACGTTGGCGCTGGTGCCATCAATGGGCTGAACCTCTGCGGTGATGGTGTAACGTGCACGTGTCCATCCGCGCGCGTCAGAAGTCTCTACACTGGCAAATCGGCTCAGTTCCGACGCCGTGATTACTGCCCCTTTAATGAATGTGTAGGGCTGCGACACGATGATGCCTTCATCCGGACGAGAAGCAGCGTCATCGACGATCAGTTTACGATCACGCATCAAGTCCGCAATCGCCTTCATTAGCGTGTCCCGACGCGACGTAAGACGATATGGATTTGGAAGCAACAAAACTTCGGGAGTCTTGCCCCGCCCGAAGTTGATGCCGGATCCGCTCGTTCCCACATCGGTCTTACCACCATTCACGCCTGCGGAACGCCCATTACCAGTCTCACGAACTTTTTGGCTCTGGGTATCGACACCTTTATCCTGCGCAAAAGATGCGGGCACGATCATTAACAGAACGAGAAGTGCGAGAAACGATAAACTGACTTTCATGATGATTTCCTCAAGCGAAAAACCCGAGTCGAGGGGCGACAGTCCGAGAATAAACCCAGCGTTCGCCTAACACAAGCACCGCGTCATTGCGTTGCGCTTGGTTGAGCGCCGCGGGTGCGCTCCCATTCGCGCAAGGCGCGCACGCCTTTCTGAAAATCGGCATCGTTGTTATAGAAGTTGTGCGCTCCATCGTTCCGAGCCGGGTCCCGCACGTAATACAAATAATCAGTCTGCGCCGGGTTCAATGCGGCGTCGATCGAGCTTTCGCCCGGCGAGCCCACCGGCCCGGGCGGCAGGCCTACGTAAATGCGCGTGTTGTAGGGCGAACGGCGATTGACGTCACTGAGATAAACCTTTCCGTCGTTGCGCCATTTGCCGGCGAGCTTTGATGCATAAACGATCGTGGAATCGATCCCCAGCGCGATTCCTTTATTCAAACGATTGTAGATTACCGAAGCCACCAACGGACGGTCTTCCTTCAGTTTCGCTTCCGTTTCGATCAGGGAAGCGATGATCACAATTTGTCTCGGCGTCATATTCAGCGCGCGCGCTTTTGCAGCTCGTTCCGGCGTCCAGGCTTGATGAAAACGCTTAATCATTGTGGCCACCACGCCACCAGCTTTGGTGTCGTCCGGAAAACTGTAGGTCGCCGGAAACAAATATCCTTCAAGATTCTCGGCTCCTGGATCCAGATCTCGGATGCCGCTGGTGTCGTCCATCAATCGCAGCGCCTCGCCGCTGTCTGACAAGTGTAATTCTTCGACGTGCGCCAAAGAGTCTGCGATATCCCAACGCGTCCATCCCTCGACGACCGTAAAGCGGCTCAGCCGTTGTTCGCCTTCTTCCAATTTTCTAAAAACACCGAGAGCCGAAATCGGAGAAGGGAAGCGATATTCACCGGCCTTGATGAGCTTCGCCTTCCCCGTTGCCTTGAGGTAGAAGAGCAACGGCCACTTACGGCGCAGCACGCCTTCGGCCATCAGCTTGTTAACGATTCCTTCAGGTGTCGAGCCGCGTGGAATTTCAATGTATTCGTTCGCCTTCGCGTGCGCGACCGGCGCATGCAGGTCGCGATAAAGCCAGATGCCAAGACCGATACCTGTTACGACTAACAGGATGAGTATTCGGATTAGCCAACGCTTGATTTTCTTACTCGCCATGATTGAAACGGTCGCGGCTGATGAAATCTCTGAGAATAATAGCAGCTGCTTCGCTGTCCACTTTTCGATCAATTTGAAGCCGTTGCCGGCTGGCTCGCAGGTTATGCAGGGCTTCTTCCGTAGTTAATCGCTCGTCCTGAAGATAGACCGGCATGCTGATCGAGAGTCGAAACTTATCCGCTGTCGCGCGAGCAAGTTTGGCGGCGTCGCCCTCTGAGCCGTCAATATTCAAGGGCAGGCCAATAACCAGCCCGCGAGCGTTGAAATTCTCAATCTGCTCTACAACGCGGCGCAGCAAGTCCTTCCAACTCTTTCGTTCGATGGCTTCGAGCGGACGCACGGCCAAACGTAATTCGTCACACACGGCCACACCGACACGCCGAGTACCCAGATCGAGTGCCAAAAGCCGTCCCGCGCTTTTTTCTTTCGCGTCAGCGCGGAAATGTGAATCTTCCTTTGACCCCAAATGTAAAATTGTCGAACACCGCAGGTCACTAAACGGTGCTTGCGCGCATCATAAGGCCTCTGTATCATACAGGCGTTCGGCGAATCGCCTAAGTCTCCGGGTCGCCTGAGTTTGTTCGTCCTTGAGGTACCAATTGATGTCGTTCAAAAGAAAATTCACACTAATTTCGCTGTCTGCGGCCCTCGCGATTTATACGATTGCGGGAGCCTGGCTTGCCACTCGCGCGCAGCAACCGGCAAACGATCCGGGAGCGCAACAGCGGATCTTTGAGAGCGTGCTCCAGCACATTCAGAACGATTATGTTGATGAGCCGAACATGGAAAAGGTTCGCGCCGGCGCATTGCGTGGCCTGGCCTACGGCCTTGATCCCTACTCGACTTATCTGACACCGGATCAGGTCAAGGACTACCGAGCGAATAAGAAATCGACCCAAATCGGCATCGGCGCGGAGCTATCGCAGGTCGCCTCGTTCCTCTATGTCGTCGCACCAATTAAGGGATCTCCCGCGGATCAGGCGGGCGTGCGCGCCGGCGACATCATTGAATATATCGACGCCAAGGCGACACGCGACATCTCGCTTTATGACGCGCGACAGTTACTCAACGGAGCTCCGGGCACCGACGTGAAATTGAGAATTCTGCGCAGCAATGCTCGCCCGCTCACCGTCACGGTGAAACGTAGTTCTTTCCGGGCGCCGGCATCCGAAGCGCGAATGGAACCAGGCAAGATTGGAGTGTTGCGTATCAACAGTCTGGATGCGGGTGAAGCCGCCGATGCGCGCGGACGTTTGCAGGAATTGGTTAAGCAAGGCGCGCAGAAGATTATTGTTGACTTGCGTAGTGTAGCGGGCGGAGAAATTCAGGAAGGCGTCTCAGTCGCGAACTTGTTTATTCAGGACGGCCCAATTGCGCGGACAATCGGACGCGAGCAAAAAGTGTTGAAGGCATTCGACGCTGATTCCAAGGCCGCTGTTTTCAACGGACCGGCAGTCGTCTTGATTGATGGCGGGACTGCAGGAGCAGCGGAGATTGTCGCTTCGGCCTTTATCGAAAGAAAACGCGGCGACGTGGTCGGTGAAAAGAGTTTCGGTTCGGGCGCCGAACAGGAGCTGTTCACCTTGCGTGACGGCGACGGTCTTTTGCTAACCACGATCAAGTGGGCGTCAGGCACAGGCAAGCCGTTCCTCGGTGAAGACCGAGCGCATTCAGGCATAGCGCCTTCAGTCGAGGTGAAACGCGCTGAAGTTGCCGATGCGGGTGACGTTGATGACCTGAGCACCGACGACACGCAGGGGCCGGCTAAACCTACTGCATCTCCGGAAACCGTGCCCAAGGTGCAACCCGAAGACCTGCAATTCAAGAAGGCCGTCGAGCTGCTCCGCGACAAACGGGCGTAAACTGATTCTCGAATTGATTTCACAAGGCCGGAGCGATCCGGCCTTTTCCTTTAGGTGCCATATCAAGAAGCCATGCACGTGCTGTTCGGCATCGTCGGCGCATTCCTTGTTGCGGTCGTCCTTTGGGAAACGTTTGAAACAATAATTCTTCCACGGCGCGTCGTCCGGCGCGTGCGCCTGACCCGACTGCTTTATCTGCTTACCTGGCAACCCTGGTCGAAGATTGCGGGTTCCATCCAAAACAATCGCAGAAGAGAAAAACTGCTCAGCTTTTTTGGCCCGCTCTCGCTCATCATGCTGCTGACGGTGTGGGCGCTGACAATTGTTTTCGGCTTCGCACTCGTTCACTGGGCGGTGGGCCAGTTCGGAGAAGTCCCTGCGATTGACGGAATTCGTGAGGCGCTTTATTTCAGCGGCTCTACATTTTTCACACTCGGTTTGGGAGATGTTACCCACGCGAACACCACCGGCCGGGCGATAACCATTATCGAAGCCGGCACCGGAATTGGTTTCTTCGCCATGGTAATCAGTTATCTCCCGGTGCTCTACCAGGCGTTTTCGCGTCGCGAAGTAAATATTTCAATGCTGGACGCGCGCGCGGGAACGCCGCCGACCGCCGGCGAACTGCTCAAGCGTTATCAGGAAGCTGGTGAAATGCAAAGTCTCGATCATCTACTGCGAGACTGGGAAAGATGGTCCGCCGATCTTCTCGAGAGTCACTTGTCCTATCCGGTTCTTTGCTTCTTTCGCTCTCAGCATGACAACCAGTCGTGGCTGTCTGCCCTGAGTACCGTGCTTGATACGTGCAGCCTGGTAATGGTCGGTATCGACGGCGTGCCGAAATGGCAGGCGCAATTGACCTTCAAAATGACGCGCCATGCGGTCGTCGATCTGGCCCAGGTCTTCAACACCTCGCCGGTGAAGTTTGGTGACGAACGGCTTTCTACTGAAGAACTCGCGCGCATGCGTGAGGTATTGGGCCGCATCGGGGTGGTGCTACGTAACGAGCCCGGCGACGAAAAAACCCTGGCCGAACTGCGCGAAATGTACGAGCCGTACATTGAAGTGCTTTCGAAATACCTGCTCATGCCGTTACCCGGTTGGTTGCCCAAACCTAAGTCGATCGATAACTGGCAAACCAGCGCGTGGGAAGTCACCGCGCCGGCACGCGAAGAGCCTTTTCGCAAATGCATGCGCGATGCGACCGCTAAACGTTTTCACGCCGCTACCAGCGAACTTCCTAAATAATTCCTGGTTTGATCATATGGGATGAGTCACGATCCCAAATGGAACACGCCTCCCTTGAAGTACCGAATCGGATTGCTTATCGCCGCCAGTTAATCTTACAAATTTCTTGCGAGCGTTTCGTAAATCCCGAAAAAAAGAGAGTTGAATAGGGGGGCAGAAAAATCCGCGGGCTTCCTGTGTTTTGGGCATGCATGTTGCCAGTTACCGGGCGTCGCTTCACGACCGGACCACATTTAGAGAAGTCACATTTAGAGAAGTCAAAGGAGATTTTGCAATGCTGATTACGAAAAAAATGTTGATTGCGTTAACGCTGGTTGGCGCTCTGTTGGGAGCCGGTGTGGGCTCGCTGATTACTCATTCGGCGTCGACCACGCAGGCCGCGAGTTCGAACGATAGATTTGCGACTATCCCGGCATCCAACGCGACTACGAACTCGCCGGATCAGATCGAGACCGCGAATGTATCGTTGTTCTCAACCACCGCTGAACAGGCGGCTTATCGTCAGGGTTTTGAACAGGGCTTCGGAGCGTGTGATAGCGCGCGCACCAGTGCGCCTGCGCGTACGCTGGCTTCAAACTATACGAGCTATCGCGCGCCTGTGCGCCGGTCTTCCAGTAGCCGCACGAGCCGCGCTTACTATGATTACAACACTCAGCCGCGTGGCCGTAGCTTCTGGCAAAAGCACCGCGACAAACTGACGCTGGCCATCGGCACCGGCGCCGGCGCCGCCATTGGTGGCCTGGCAGGCGGTAAGAAGGGTGCGGGCATCGGTTCGTTAATCGGACTGGGCGGTTCAGCTCTGTACACTTACAAGCTGCGCAAACGCACTCCGCGTTACTAACTGATAGGATTTCAGTGAGCAGCAAGCGAAGACTTCTGTTTGCGGTCATCCTGTCTCTGGCGGCAGGACTAAGGGCAGTTTCATTTGGAGCTGCCCTTTTCGTTGTGCCACAGCGGCCGAAAGCCTTCACGCAACCGATTTCGGTTCCGCGCCCCGTGGGATTCAGAGAAGTACGCGGCCGCGGACTTTTAGTGAGCGTTTGGATCAACTCGAAAGGCCCCTTCACATTTGCGATCGACACCGGCGCCGGAGCGACACTAGTTTCCACGCGTCTGGCAGCCGCCACAAACATCGACTCGCATGCGGGCCGTATCAGAAGCATCGCCGGGATGAGCGGAACGAGCACCCCCGCCAGCGACGGCCGAATTCAAAGCCTCGCGATTGGTGATCGCGAAAACTTTGTGCCCGGAAGCCGCGATGTCGTCGTGACGTCCGGATTACCGTTCGATCTCGACGGCGTACTCGATCCGACTGAGGCATTTGCGCCGTTGGGCTACGTCATTGATATTCCACGTAATGAACTCTCCGCATTTGATCCGCGCGATCAGCCATTGAGCACGAGTAATCAGCCCGAGGAAGGGACAGTCGTGCCGTGGTTGCGCGACTCTCATAGCCGCAGGCCTTTTGTGCAACTGGACAACGGCGATCGCGCCCTGATTGATACGGGGTCGAGTCTCGGCCTCGCCATTCGCGATCGGTCACCGGTTAGCTCCAACGTTGGCGCGACGGTGCAGGACATAGGCGGCGGAAGAATATCGGCGCGGCGAGGGCGTCCAACCACGGTCGCAATTGGTTCGCTTGCGTTACGAAACGTTCCCACCGACCTCGTTTCTGGAATCGAAGCAGATGCTCCGGTGCTGCTCGGACTCAGCGTCTTGCGGCCCTTCCGAATCAGCTTCGATCCTGTCCACCGTTTGATTGAAATCGCACCCGCGGCCTATCGATAACGCTTTTAAATCACCGAATTCAAAAGACGAAACCATGGCTAACGCCAAGGTGCTGATGACAACAGCTTCTTGTCCGCAGCGATCCGGACCACGGCTAATCGCTGATTGACTTTGTGCGGACGTTCGCCCATAGTCCGCGTTTTGATTGTTAACGGTTGGAAGGAGCTTGATCGTGATGCTACGGTTTGCCATCGCAGTGTCTGCGTTAATTTTATTTTCTTCATCAGTCTTCGCCCAGGAAGAGGCCGGCGTACTCGATCCTTCTCGCGTTGTGGCTGAAGGTCGAACGACTAAAGAGTTTGCGCCCTCCGGTTGGAAGATCGAAGACCAGGTCTCCGGTGATCTAAACGGCGACTCGTTGCCTGATTTTGCATTGACACTGGTAGAAGACAAGGCAGCAAAAAACAGCGAAGGCGATCCGACTGAGCGGGGAAGAGCATTGGTGATTGTGCTGGCCACGAGCGACGGAAAGCTAAGGCGCGCCGGTGTGGCTGAAGCGCTTTTGCAATGCACTCGCTGCGGCGGTGCGTTTTATGGGGTCGTGGAAGCGCCGGCCGATGTCAAAATTGAAAAAAACTCCATCGTGGTTAATCAGGAACACGGCTCGCGCGAGGTGTCGAACATTACTTTCCGCTTTCGCTACGATGCGGCTACACAGAGATTTATTCTCATCGGGTTTGATTACTCGACCGTCGATCGTCTGAACGCGAACGCGGTGTCAGAAAGCATTAACTATCTCACCGGCGCCAGAGTGGTGACTCGCGGAAAAGGTCGAAGAGATATCACGACAAAAAGCACCGTGCCAAAAAAGAAAATCTTTTTCGACGATGTTAAGGCTGAAGAATTTGAAGAAGCCGCGATGAAAAGGCTGGGCGTCTAAGCAGGCCAAAGAAAGAAACGGCCGAGCGTAAACGAATCGTCGTCACGCTCGCTGGGTTAGGTTTTCCGTCGAAAGCCCTGCACTAGCATAGGGATCAAAGGCCCTGGGCCACGATCATCTGAGTAGTCGCGGTCGCCTGTCGCAACGCCTTGGCTTCGGCGTAATCATCCGAATCCCACCAGGCTTTGGCTTTTTCTACGGAAGGGAATTCAAGGATTACCAGACGCTTGGGAGTCCAGTCACCTTCAAGGGTTTCAGTTTCTCCGCCTCGCACGAGAAAGCGCCCGCCGAAACGCCCGAGCGACGGCGGCACCATCTTCTTATAATCTTCGTAACGCACTGGATCGTTTACCTCAACTTCCACCACGATGTATGCGGCCATCTTGTTCTCCGTTCTCACTAATTGATTTTGGCGATTGTACTCCAGCGAATGCGCCGCAGCGAGCCACGTTGCAGGAGAAAAAACGCCGCCAACCTTCTTAAAGAAGATCAGCGGCGCGCTCGAAGGAGGTTTGGAAGTTAGCGGACCAGGCGAGTAATTGCGACGGCGTTTGCGAGGACCTGTTTTCCTACCCAGGATACCAGGGCCGAAGTCGCCTGCCGTGCAATTGAAGAGCCCGACGTGGTTTGAGTTTCCATTCCCACGTCGGTGGTGGGCACTGATTCGGTGGATTGAAAATCAACGTGGCTATCCACTGATTGATAAATCGCGAGGTACATTTGCGTTTCAGCTGGAATCAGGCTTTTCCAACCAGTGCCGCCATTTGCCAGGTAATCTGGGAGGCGATATGGGTTGGAATTGTAGCCAGCGGCCAGCAACTCGGTTTTGGTAGCAAAGCCCGACCTCATGGCCTGCTGGACGTCGGCGGATTGGCCCAGAAAATTCCACGTGTCATTGATGTATAGCAACATCGCTTTCAGGGCATTTGCATGGTTCTGCATGCCGCTGACGAAATCCGGCTCAAGCTTAACGTTTGGGTGGTGGTCGCGAATTGCGGCGTACGTCTTCGGAATCATTTGAATCATTCCGCCCGCGCCCGCAGAGCTCACTGAATAGCGGAACGTGTCGCCCTGATTTAACGCGTAAAGGGCGAGCACTTCGGGGTAAATGTTCGAGCGCTCTTCATCGCGAAAGCGCTTATGATCCGTGTGTTCGACAATGACCAGATGCTTGGCGACTTGGATGATGTCCTCGGGAATAGCGACACCGTTTGACTGTAATTCCTGGGCCGCCTGGCCGAACATGCTCGCCAGATATCGCTGACCTTCGGCTACGATTTCAGAGGAAACGAGAGCGGGGTGCGCCGACGTATAGTAAGCATTTTCACTCCAAGAGCCATCCCTAACAATCGGATATTGAACCAACAGCGGGAGCAGGGAACGACCGTTTGCATCGGTTACCGTTACCGCGGTATTTACGCCGTTTGGCCGCACAATGCGCAACCGAACAGACTTGCCCTTCTGCGTATTCAACAGGAACACGCCGCCATTTGTCAGAAAAGAATCTTTCGCGATCGAGACGATTTGAATTTCGGAGGTCGTTGGATCGACAGCTGCCAGCGCGACCGGTGCTGAACCGGTTTTTTCTCCAGCAAAAGATGCGGCTTGCAGCAGCCGTTTGGCTTCTACTAATTTGTTGGCAACATCAGCACTCGAGAAGGTATGAGCGCCAGTTGCAATTGCGGTTTCCGGCTCAGTTGAATTGAACGAGTTAAACCCGGCCGTTTGGCCCAGGGCGAAGTTGGCAACGAGTAGGCACACGAATGCCCCGGTGAGGAAACGCTTTTTGCTCATTGTCATGTCCTTATTTCGTGAAGATTAAGGCGTCGGGAAGTTATATAGATGCCCGGCTGCTAGCTCAGGTTGTGACAGAAACGTCGCAATTGCCCGTCAATGAGACTGACCGATAAGCACACATGAATTGTGTGTTTTTGAGGGCGAGATCGAACACTCAAATTGAAGCCGTGAAGCTAATTATTAGTGATTGTCGATTGGGATTTCACTATCGTGGTTTGTACTGGAGCCGGTGGGCTTTTGCTTTAGGGGCATTCCTTTTGCGAGTTAGCGACTTTGTGTGCGACCCATCTTTGGAAAGGGAGTTCACGCAAAGCCGGAAGCACCGCGAAGGGAAAATAGGACGCCAGGCGAGCAGCGATACTGCTCCTACTGAACAACCGCGAAAGCGCGCACGGGAAACGTTCCCATACCTTTAACTTTCACGGGCACCGCAAAGAACTTGAAGGGTCGATTTGATAGCTCGCTGAGATTGCACATGTGCTCAACGATCGGAATTCCTGCGCCGAGCAGAATGGTGTGTGCTGGTCTGCTCAGGTCGGCGGTATCGTCGATGTTGTAGGAATCGATGCCTATGAGAGTTGCGCCATGATCGGCGAGAAATTGCGCGGCCTCTTTCGTGAGAAACGGGTGGCCTTCGAAGTATTGGTCTGTGTTCCAGTGCACGTCCCAACCGGTGTGGATTAAAACAGCTTTACCTTTCACATTAAGATTCCCGAACGCGTCCGCATCGATCGCGCGATTTGGAGTGCTCTGACTTTCCGGCGCTTTTACATTCACGACTACGCCCTCCAGATTAGCCAGCGACTTGAGCTCAAGCTCTGACAAATCTTTTCCATCTTCATAACGATGAAAAGGGCTGTCGAGATAAGTGCCGGTGTTCGCCACCATCTCGATCTTCCCAATTTGAAACTCCGTACCCGGCGCGTAATGCTGCCGCGATTGTTCTCGATTGAGAAAGTCACAAATGATCGGAGCCGGGAGGCCTTTGTAGGTAATCAACCCGTGCGAGACGGTGTGGCTAAGATCGATAAGGTATTCTCTGTCGCCCATAATTTGAGCACTCGCAGCGGCAGCGACGGGATGCAATGTGGAGTATTGATCTCACTCCCGCTTGCGGTCATTACAACGGAATATTTCCGTGCTTCTTTGGTGGGTTCGTGTCGCGCTTGTTCTCAAGCACGGCGAGAGCGCTGATCAGTTTGGGACGAGTCTGCGCCGGTTCAATTACTTCATCAATAAATCCACGTTCAGCCGCAACGTAAGGGCTGGCGAACTTATCTTCTAATTCTTTTACTCGGGATCGGCGCGCCGACGCTTTATCCTTTGCTTCAGCCAATTCGCGGCGATATAGAATGTCCACGGCTCCTTCAGCACCCATTACCGCAATCTCCGCGGACGGCCAGGCGAAGTTGATGTCGGTGCGAATATGCTTCGAGCCCATCACGCAATAAGCCCCGCCGTACGCCTTGCGTGTAATCACGGTAACCTTCGGAACTGTTGCTTCTGCAAAAGCATAGAGAAGCTTCGCACCATGCTTAATGATGCCGCCGTGCTCTTGCGAAATGCCTGGCAGGAACCCTGGGACATCTTCGAAAACGACGAGCGGGATGTTGAAGCAGTCACAGAAGCGTACAAAACGGGCGCCTTTGATCGAGCTATCAATGTCGAGAACACCGGCGAGAAACGCCGGCTGGTTCGCCACGATTCCCACCGATCTCCCATCTAGCCGCGCAAACCCCACCACGATATTCGGCGCATAGTCGCGATGGACTTCGAAGAAGTAACCATCATCAACGATCAGATCGATGACTTCGCGAATGTCATAAGGCTGGTTTGACGCTTCCGGAACGATGGAATTAAGACTTGTCTCTACTCTTCCGGGAGAATCCGTGGGCTGAAGACGCGGCGGATCGTCGACGTTATTTGAAGGGATGAACGAAAGGAGTTCACGCACCATTCGCAGCGCGTGTTCGTCTGAATCTGCGGCGAAATGAGCGACGCCGGATTTTCGATTGTGAGTATCCGCGCCGCCCAGCTCTTCTTTGGTGACGTCTTCATGCGTCACCGTTTTGATCACGTCGGGACCAGTGATGAACATGTACGACGTGTCCTTCACCATGATATTGAAGTCGGTGATCGCAGGACTATAAACTGCGCCTCCGGCACAAGGCCCCATGATGCAACTGATTTGCGGAACCACGCCGCTCGCTAAAGTGTTACGTAAGAAAATGTCCGCATAGCCGCCCAGACTGACCACGCCTTCTTGTATGCGCGCGCCACCTGAATCATTTAGACCAATGATCGGCGCGCCGACTTTCATGGCGAGATCCATAACCTTGCAAATTTTCTCAGCATGCGTTTCGGAAAGAGAACCGCCAAAAACCGTGAAGTCCTGCGCGAAGACAAACACCTTGCGGCCATCTATAAGTCCATGACCCGTAACCACGCCGTCTCCCGGAAAGAGTTGCTCTCCCAGTCCGAAGTCGCGTGAGCGGTGCTCAACCAGCTTGTCGAATTCCTGAAACGTTTCCGCATCGAGCAGAAACTCAACGCGTTCACGCGCTGTCATCTTGCCCGCTGAATGCTGTTTCTCAACTCGCGCCGTGCCGCCACCGGCTTCGGCGCGAGCTTCACGTTCGCGCAGTTGATCGAGTTTCGAGGTTTTGGCTGGCTGTTGTTTTTGGGATGACATATTAATAATTAGACCCAGTCGCTACCGCTCCCATTAGTGACCCTCGCCGCGTCCCTTAAAAGTTCACGCTACCATTCGCTTGCGCAAACTTCTCATCGCCCATTCGCAGGCCACGAAAGCTGATATTACCAGATAAATTGCCTCGTAGATGTGCCGCGTAGCAAACCTTCCGGTCAGAAATGCGCGGGTCAGGTCGATAGACTCCGTGGTCGGCAGAATTCTTGCGGGAATCTGCATCCATGAAGGCAGAACTTCGACCGGAAAGAAAGCGCCGGTCACATACATTGTCGAGAAAAAAATTGCCATGTAGACATTGAAAGCGTCGATGTCGTGCACGTGCGCGGTGGTCCCCAGCGAGAGGCCGGCCATGAACATCGCGCCCGCCAGAAGAGGAAGCGGAGCAAGCACCGCCCAGGGCGAGGTGGCCGCACCGAAAATCCACAACACGGTCATAATGACGATCGTATCGAACAAACCGTGAGTTATGGCCCACAGGATTTCTGCAAAGGCCAGAGATTCGGCATCGACCGGCGTCGCCAGAATCGCGTCGTAAGTCGACTGATAGACCATTTTGAAATATGACGCGTAGGTAGCTTCGAACATCGCGCGCATTAGCACCGTGATTGCCAACAGTCCAGCGCCGGCGAAAGAGAGATACGAGACTCCCGAGACGCTGCCGGCAACGAGCGCGCCGATGCCCCAGCCAAAGCCAAGCACTGAAATCACGGGTTCGATGATTGGGGCCACCAGGTTCATCTTCCAGATGCGCAGGTGCACTATCACATTGCGCCGCCAGACGGCGAGCCCGTCTTGAACATTAATATTTGTTACAGCTAGAGCCATTGTGAAAAATCAGTGGTGTCCTGGTCCAACTTTGCTGCCTCCACGTCTTGGCGTGAAATCGAATTTTTTAATGGTTGATCTCTCACGCAAAAAACTCGAGGGCGCAAAGAAAAATCCGCAAATTAAGACGCTGGAATTAACTCGACTCCTTTGCGAAAGGGAAGTGACGTCTCTCGATCATTTGCTTCAATTCTTCCACCGCCTCCTCGGCATTTCGTCGCGTTTCCTTCGAATATTGATAAAGCTCCGCATTAGCTTCGAACTCCGGCAAATCCAGAATTTGATATGAAAAGTCCGGCTTAATCAGCACATCGATGTCCAGGTCAACATAAGTAAGCACGTTGTTTTCCATTGCCGGCGGCGTGTTGACGTTGCAGTAAAAGAGACTGGTGCTGCCGTCCGTCGCAAGAAACTGAAAGACGTTATACCAGCGATTGAGCCAGTAATACTCAATCGTCTTTGTTCCTTTGGCAATCCTCCCCAAATCTTCGTGAAATACTTCAACTTCAAACTCGGCGTCTAAAACAATGAGATCGCCGTCGCAGCTTTTCAATTGCGCGGTCCAGCTACGGTGCTCGGCTCCATCATGCTTGAGCACGCGAACTGTGATCTTTGTCTCCATCATTTAGATCATCCGATGGTTGCACCTCGTTATCGCTGATCAATTGAAGAAACACATCTTCGAGATTGGATAAGCGAATCATCCTGCGCCGCCCGTCATATGCCTTCATGAGCGGCGTAAGGGTTTCGGCGTCGGCCGCAAAATAAAAATGCGCGCTGTTACGCGCGACAGCAGAAACGCCGTCGCGAGTTTCATGCAAAGGCAAGTCGCCTACATCGCGCACTTCCAGCGCATAACGAGATACTTTAGAAAGTACAAGATCTTTCGGCCGGCCACTCGCCAGAATTTGACCGTGATCGATAACTACCAGCCGTTCGCACAGCTTTTCGGCTTCGTCCATGTAATGCGTCGAGAGCAGAATGGTAACCCCGAGAACGCGTCGTAACTCTTCAAGTTTCTGCCAGATCTCCTGTCGTACCTGCGGATCGAGCCCGGTCGTTGGCTCATCCAGCACCAGCAGTCGCGGATTGTGAAGCAAAGCTCGCGCGATCATCAATCGCCGTTTCATCCCGCCCGAGAGATGATCGATTTTGGCTTTGCCCCTCTCGCTCATGCCGATAAATCTGAGAAGCTCTTCAGCCCGTGTGAGCGCCTCTTTTTTAGGGATACGGAAATAGCTCGCGTAGATGATGAGATTTTGGCGGACGTTCAAATCAGGGTCGAGATTGTTTTCCTGAGGCACGACGCCAATCAGCGAGCGAATTTGTCGCCCGTGCGTGCGTACGTCCAACCCTTCCACCTTCAACTCGCCGGAGGTCAGCGGAGATCGGCAGGCAATCATCCGCATGGTGGTCGATTTACCGGCGCCATTGGGTCCGAGCAGACCAAAAGTTTCTCCGCGAGGGACGGAAAAACTTATTCCGTCGACCGCCGGACGCTTGTCATAAATTTTCGTGAGATTGCGTGCCTCGACGACGGAGTCCTGAGGCCGGACATCAGACAGAGAACCGGACTCCCGCGTTGAAGCGCGCAGGTCGACTGATGGGACCGGCGGGTTGCGTCCTGTTTCTGACATCTGACATTCGATCTCTGTCTCTGTTGAACTAGGCCTTCGCGGCAGCTCGCTTGTTCCAATCGGCGAGGAATTGATCCTGTCCTTTGTCAGTAAGGGGATGCTTTAACAACTGCTCCAGGACCTTATACGGCAAAGTGGCAATGTCGGCGCCCATGCGTGCGGCTTCGATTACATGGATCGGATGACGCAGGCTTGCGGCGAGCACCTCGGTCTTCCAGTCATAGTTGTCATAGATTTCGATTATTTCTTCCAGCAGCCGTAAACCATTGTCGCCAATGTCGTCGAGCCGACCCAGAAAGGGACTGATGAAGGATGCGCCAGCCTTGGCGGCGCAAACTGCTTGTGCTGCCGAGAAGCAAAGCGTCACATTCACCTTGATTCCTTCGTCGTTCAAAATCCGCGTAGCTTCTAAACCATCGGGGGTAAGCGGGCATTTGATAACAACGTTCGGCGCGATTTTCACATACTCTCGACCCTGTTTCAGCATTTCGTCTTTCTTGTCGGTCGAGACTTCGGCAGAGACCGGCCCCGAAACAATCTTGCAGATTTCAGCGATGTGCTGTTTAAAGTCGACATCGCCCTCTTTGGCAATCAAGGTGGGGTTCGTCGTCACACCGTCCGCCAGTCCTAACGCCGCAGCTTTGCGGATTTCTTCCAGATTCGCAGTATCAAGAAAGAACTTCATGCTCGCCTCCCAAAATTTTTTGTGTGATCTAAATATAAGCGAAAGCGCGCGGGAATAACAGCCGCGATCGCGGATCACAGACTCGGACCTGCAAACGACAATGGCCAGGCGCGAGCCGGTTGTTTAAATGCGAGCCTTCTGAAGCCAACCCGATTACGTCTGTAAGGCAAACCATATCGTGCCGCAATTCGGCTAGGAGAAGGAACTTTCACGTCTTGGAAGCCTTGGAATAGCGTTTGCCATTGCCGAATCGCAAAACCACTTTCCCCTCAGCCCAGTACACGGAGGTCAATCATGAAATCGAGTTATATCAAAAGCCTCGCCATCGCTCTTGCCCTCGGCGCGGTTTCTTTGTCTGCTGCCTCGTTAGCGAGCGCACAGGAAGGACGCGGCCGCGGCAACGGCAGGGTAGAGAGGACGGAGGACGATCAGGACCGATCTCGGCAGGAAGAGCGCCGCCGGTCCGAAGAGCAAAGGCGTCAGGCTCAGGAGCAGCGACGTCAGGAGAATGCCGATCGCGACGCTTCGCGGCAGGCCCAGGAGCAGCAGCGCGCAGAACAACGGCGGCAGTGGGAACAGCGGCGCCAGAGTGATGAAGCGCAGCGACAAGCGCAGGAGCAGCGGCGAAACGAAGAAATGCAAAGACGCCGCGAGCAGGAGAACCAGCGCGCAGAAGAAGGACGGCGGGCTCAGGAAGAACAGCGACGCAGGGGTGAGGAACAACGTCGCGCGGCCGATGAGCAGCGCCAAAGGGATTGGGCGCAGCGACAGGGGGAAGAGCAGCGTCGGGCCCTCGAGCAGCAACGTGAATTAGAGCGACAGCGCAGGCAAAACGACGATCAACGTCGCATCAGCGATCGCAGCGGTGAGCAGCAGCGGAGACAATGGGAAGAGCAGCGCCGGCAAAATGATGCGCAGCGAAGGACTCTGGAAGAACAGCGTCGCGTTCAAACTCAACAGAGCGATGAGCAACGACGCCGTTTGGAACAGGAGCGTAATGAACAGCAGCGTCGCTGGCAGAGGGACAACGGCAGCAACAATCAGGGCCGCGACTGGCGCAATGGCAACCAGGGAAATAACCGGAACGGTGGGACGACGACCTGGTCGCCTACTCGTCGTGAAGAGTGGCGTCGACGCGAAGAGAGTTCATGGCGTCAACGTCAAACCGAGTTTCGGCGGCGTGAGTCTGAACGCGACCGCTGGTGGAGAGAGCGCGAACGTCAGCAGCAATTCCAACGTCGGCAGAACTACTCGCGCTTTCGACAGCAGTATTGGGAGCGTCTGCAGCGCGACCGTATTCGCCGGCAGAACTTTGTGTACGTGAATATTGGAGAGCCGAGCTATCAATACTATCGCGGCAACCAGTATTACTACGTGAACCAGTACGGCGCTAATCTGCTTAACCAGGCGATTAACTTCGGATATGAAGAAGGTTTTCGGGCGGGTCAGGCGGATCGCGAGGATGGCTGGTCCTTTGATTACGAGAGCTCTGATGCATATCTCGACGCCTCGTACGGCTACGACGGGTACTACGTTGATTCGGACGAGTATCAATACTATTTCCGTGAAGGTTTCCGGCGCGGGTACGAAGACGGTTATTACGGCCGTTACCAATACGGGAGTTATTCCGGAGGGAAGTACAGCATTCTCGCCGATGTGCTCAGGCTTCTTTCCAGCACATTGGGATCCTAAGCTTAGAATTCCACGTGGACAAGTTGTCGCG
>JADMIO010904302.1_pt1 | contig 130397 bp, 95 predicted proteins | sample 8958161 | NCBI WGS metagenome assembly JADMIO01 (sample SAMN16585339, study PRJNA669376) | soil metagenome | isolation source: Crop rotation soil | place: USA: Cullars Rotation, Alabama | collected 2011
CGCGACAACTTGTCCACGTGGAATTCTAAGCTTAGGATCCCAATGTGCTGGAAAGCGCTCGCTCGTTCCCAGTTGCTGGGCAATCTGCTTATTCAGAGCTCCCGTAGTAACCAGGGCAAAAACCTCGCGCTCACGGGCGGTCAGCGATTGATAATGCGTCTGCAGCTCGGCGGTCTCAGCGAACTGTTTCTGCATTTCGCGATCGCGCGCGATGGCTTCCTTGATCGCGTCGATCATTTCCTGGTTGCGAAAGGGCTTCGAGAAAAATCCCACGGCGCCGGCCTTCATCGCTTCCACCGTCATCGGAATGTCCCCATGACCGGTGGTGAAGATGATCGGGATCGGGCGGCGGTCCTGGGTCAGCCGGCGCTGCAGGTCCAAACCGCTCAATCCAGGCATTTGCACATCAAGCACCAGGCACGCCGGACCATCCGGCGGCGTGGCAGCCAGAAATTCTTCCGCCGACGCGAATTGGATGGTCTTCAACCCAATCGTTCCCACGAGTCGCGACAGCATGTTGCGAAACGACAAATCGTCGTCGACGACAATCACGATTGGAGGTTTGTCGGTCATCATAGAGATCGAATCCCGCCAAAGGCGTTCGCTAATTACCAGCCCGGGGCAACGCCCTGGGAATTAAGAACCACAGATATGGTCGAACTCTGAAGGAGTTCGCGCGTACCGCCTTGAATTCCAGCGACGACAATCATCGGCAAGACCGCGTTTCTTTGCGAATTCTTCCAGAGTTTGGATTTCAATGGATCCCTGTTCCCAGGGCCTCGCCCCTGGGCTGTAATCCGCGGACGCCATCGGCGTTTCGGCCAAAAATCCCGGATATCATTGACCTTCTATCGGTTCGGGCTTCTAACACTACGGTTTCGGCAAGCTAAATTTGAAAGTCGCTCCGCCGCGCGGATTAGGTTCAGCCCAAAGCTTGCCCCCGTGAGCTTCGATTATCGATCTGCCGATCGCCAGCCCCATGCCCAGGCCATTAGACTTCGTAGTGTGAAACGGCTTGAAGATCTGCTCGGCTTGTTCGGCGTCAATACCGGCTCCGCAATCAGAGACCGCCACCAGTAACCCATCGGGAACGGGTTCAGTTGTAATCATCAGCTCGCGCCGGCCGGGATCGACTTCACTCATGGCTTCGATCCCATTCATAAGCAGGTTGATGAGCACCTGCTGCAATTGCACGCGGTCGCCCAGTATCGGGGGCAACGAGTCATTCAAATCTGAATGCAGCGCGACCTGCTTGCTTTGCGCCTCATGACTAATCATGGCGATCACGTCACGCGCGATGTCGCTCAAGTCGACCAGCAATTTTTCGGTAGCCTGCTTCTTCACCAACCCGCGAATTCGCGAGATCACTTCGCTCGCTCGCTGGCCATCACTGGCGATGTCTTTCAACGCCTCGCGCAACTGCGCTACATCCAGGTCCTTTTCCTGCAACCAGTGAAGGCAGATGTCCGCGTTGCCGACGATGGCCCCGAGCGGCTGGTTTACTTCGTGAGCGATGGAAGCGGCCAGCTCGCCCATCGTGGTGACGCGGCCGACGTGCGCTAGTTCAGCGCGCGTGTTCTGCAATTGCGCTTCAGCCCGCTCGTGTTCGATGGCCACGCCGGCGATGTGAGTGGCGACCTCCGTTAACCTGGCTTCGCTCCCGGTGGGCGACTGCGGCTCGCGGTAATACATCGCGAATGAGCCGAGCACTTTTCCGGCGCCCGAAAAAATCGGCGTTGACCAGCACGCGCGCAACCCGGACAGTTTGGCCAGTTCGTAATAGTCTTCCCACAACGGATGGTCGAGAATGTCCGTGACCACGACTGGCTTACCCAGATACATCGCGGTGCCACATGATCCATTCTTCGGCCCAATCGGCGCGCCGTCGACAGCTTTCACATAAATTTCCGGAAGATTGGGCGCCGCGCCGCTGCGAATGTGCTTGCCGTCTTCACTTAATTGCAGCACCGAACAATACATGCCCTCTGATTGAGCTTCGATTAGATAGACGAGACGGGCCAGCACGTCGGGAAGCCTGGCGCCGCGCGCAATCATCTCGAGCACGCGACTTTGCCCCGCACGGAAACCGTCTTCTTTCTCGCGCGCTTTAACCAGCTCGCGTTCTGCTTCCTTGCGACGGCTGATGTCACGCCAGACCGCGTGTAACACCTGTTTGCCGGGAGTCGGGATGCAGGTCAGCAGAACTTCAACGGGAAACTGGCTGTTGTCCTGGCGCTTGGCCAGCCACTCGAAACGATGATTGCCGCGCTCGACGGCCCGCGCGATCATCTCCCGCAGTTTTGTCGATGACGCCTCGCCATCAGGCTGCAGCCACGGTGAAAGTTGCGAATGGGATTGTCTGAGCAGTTCTTGTTTGCTGCTGGCGCGGAACATCTCGACCGCCGCTTGATTGCAGTCGATGAATACGCCGTCCTGAATGAGCAGAATTGCGTCGGGAGAATTCTCGAAGACGTGGCGCAGCGCCGCATCAGACCACACCCGGTTGGCGTGATCGTCGCGCTGGGAAGAATCAGTTACAGCCCCGTGCTGATTGGCGCCGGCCATTTACCCGAATCCGTTTTGAGTCGAGTTGAGACGATTTCCGCATCAGGAAATATCACGCTCGGGCGCGGCCCGGAACTGGCAGTTCTGACAGGTGGGCGAGGACGGTGGAGAAAGTTTACGGGGATGGCCGAGGGCTGAGTACCCAACCATTAATGTGAGCGCCGTCGCCGCTCACGGACTACATCTACCCCCTAATCCTGAAACCCACGCCACCGCTCGATTGCATTTCAGCCAGATAGCGGGCATGAGCGACGTGACTGCGCCTCTTTGAAAAATAAAGCTCCAGGCGAGCCATAACGACAAATAAACCCAGCATGAACGGAACCATCAGAATCAATCCATTTGCGCCAAACATACACCTTCTCCTAGTTGTTAGGTATGGCAATCGGAACCACCGCAGTCTGCGCATCAGCCGGTTCAGATGGCTGCAGCTTCGCCTCGACATTCGCAGCGGCTGGGCGAATGCTCTGGGCATCAATCGTCAGTCGCCCCTCGACCACTGAGGCTCGACCGGAAACCGAAACTCGTCGCAGATTGCTATGCAGCAACGCCAGGCGATGCGCTTTTCGCAATTGCGCCAGGCGGACATCAATCCGTGTGCGGCTCTGCGAATCGAATAGTTCGAGGCTCCGGCCGTCAGCACTAATCGCAATGACATTCGCGTTGATTTCGATATTGCGGCCGGCAAAGGCTTCGGGATGACAGGCGAATTCTGCCAGGTCGACCCGGTCGCCAGCCGTGGCCGCGAAACTGAAACCGGAAACACAAATAATTACCGATACTAAAAGCGCCAATCGAGCGGCGATGTACATAGTTGCTCGAGTTACTGGCGTGATGTTGTTTTTTTCCATGGCGGCGAGGATATCGAAACTGCTGTGAGCATGTAATTGCACATTTGGCCGCGTTGACCTGTACCTTGGTGCAATACTCTCGAGTGCCGCGCGGCGGAATCAATTTTCAGAATTTACAATTCTTAACACACAAAATGCCTCGTGGATGGTAAATAGTAAGCCGCCAACACCACAGGACGATCTCCCCGGATCGCGATAGACAGGCGCGAGGTATCCCTGCCCAAACCGTCGAAGGAGACGCCATGTCCCGCAAACCATCCAGACTTCTTTTTCTGATCATTGCTGCCACGTTCGCGCTCGCTGGTTGTGCGAACGTGCCGGAGAACACCAAGACCGCGTCGGCGGCGAACACTGAGCCCGGCGGCGCCGGCAAAATTCCGATCACAACTGCTTCCGAGGAAGCGCGCAAGGAATTCCTGCAAGGACGCGATCTCAACGAGAAATTACTGATTCAGGATTCGATCGCGCATTTCGACAAGGCAATTCAGCTCGATCCGAATTTCGCCTGGGCAGAGTTGAACCGGTCGGCGGTCAGCCCTACCGGCAAAGAATTCTTCGATCATTTAAAGAGGGCGGTGAGTCTGGCGGACAAAGCCTCGAACGGTGAGAAGTTGCTCATCCTGGGTACGGAGGCGGGAGCCAACGGCAATGCAGCGAAACAGAAGGAGTATCTCGAACAGCTGGTGAAGGATTATCCGAATGACGAGCGCGCCAACTTTGCGCTGGCGGCTTATCATTTCGGGCAACAGGATTTTCCCAACGCGATTCAGTATTACAAGAAGGCGACCGAGATCGAGCCTAAGTTTTCTTCGGCGTTTAATCTGCTCGGCTATGCTTACCGGCAAAATGTTGATTACCCGAACGCCGAAGCCGCCTTCAAGAAGTATATCGAGCTGATTCCAAACGATCCGAATCCCTACGACTCGCTGGCTGAGCTTTATCTGAAGATGGGCAAGTTCGACGATTCGATCACGCAGTATCGTAAGGCCTTGGAGATCAATCCGAATTTCATCAATGCACACCAGGGTATCGGCATGGCCCTGCTGTATCAGGGCAAAGCGGATGAGGCGGCCGCTGAGGTTCAGAAGATCACCGGCAAGGCGCGTAGCGATGGTGAACGGCGCACCGCGTTGTTTGCCTTGACTGTAGTCGATGTCGATAGCGGCAAGTGGGACAAAGCGCTGGCGGATGTCGACCAACAATATGCTTTGGGCGAGAAGACGAGCGATGTGCCGGGCATGACGGGCGACCTACAGCTCCGCGGTAACATCCTTTTGGAAATGGGCAAGTTCGATGAAGCTAAGGCGCAGTTCGAGAAGCTGCTGAAGATGACGCAGGACTCCAGCCTTTCGCAGGCCATCAAGGACAACGCCGCGCTGTTTCATCATTACAATTTGGCGCGCGTGGCTTTAGGTAAGAAAGACTTGACGACGGCGAAGGCGGAAGCTGAATTGTTTTGGAAAGGCTCCGAGGCCAAGAACAACCCGGCGCAAATGCGCCCGGCTCACCAACTGATGGGTCTGATCGCGATTGAGGAGAAAGACTGGGACAAGGCAGTCAGCGAATTGAAGCAAGCGAACCAGCAGAACCCTTACGACGTCTATCGGCTGTGTGTCGCGTACCAGGGAAAAGGCGACGGGGCTTCGGCGAAAGAGTCTTGCGGCAAGGCGGCGAGCTTTAATTCCCTCCCGGCAATTCAATATGCGTTTGTAAGAAGGAAAGCAGCGAAGGCCTGAAGAAGTTATGAATTATGAGTGATGCGTGATGAGTGATGCGTCATGAGTGATGCGTTATGAGTGTGCGGAGCACACGTAAGCATAAAGCCCGAGGCGTAAGCCCCGGGTAAACGGCATAGATGAAATTCAAAGCCCGCGAAGGCGGGCGACAGAACTATGAATCTCAATCGGATTGCATCTCTCGCCCGCTCCGCGGGCTTAATCCTTTTTTGACTTACATCCTGCGGTTTGCTCGCTTCGCTCCCCCCGGCTCTACGCTGCCCTGCGCTGCGCACACTCCATGCAGTTCGCGCCTACTTTCCCTCGGTCCACTTCAAAACATCATCGATAGTGGTAACAGCGATTGGGTGGTAGGTCGGGCGGGCGCGACGGTAAATCGCGACCGCGCGTTGTTTCCCTTCCGGCGTCTTGGCCAGCTCTTCGTAAAGCGGCTTGATGAATTTGCGGCGGCCAATCGTCAGCAGGAATTCTTCCAGCCGCGGATACGCCGCTTCGTACCGGTTGCGGATGGACATCAACAACCACTGAAAAGCGATTTCGGAATTGCCGGAGCGCGTCAGGTGGAACGCATTGTCGAGTTCGGCCATGCGTACCGCAGGGCTATCGCCGGGCAAAACGGCCGCTGCATGATTAAGTAAGCGCTCGGCGCGCTCGCTGCCGTTTGCTCCTTTGTTCTCAAATCTGTCCTGCACGTACCTGAGAAAATGCAGCCACTCCTGCGTCGTCCACTTCGCCGCCGGCACTTGCGCCGCGGTCACCTTGCCGTCAAGCCAGCGCTTTGCGTGTTCTTCAACTGTGCCGAAGGCAGATGACGTCGGCCGCGGCGCACTCGCCGGGATTCCCGGTTGATTGATCCATTCATCGACCGGGACTTTGGCCGCCAGAGTCGGGCTCTCGTTCAGCAGGTTCTGTTTCAAGTAATCAACAAACTGATCCGTCGTAATACTCTGGAAAGCGAAGTGATTGAAGTAGCTCTTGAGAAATTGATCGAACCGCGCCCGGCCGAATGTCTGTTCGAGATGACGCAGGAACAGCGCGCCCTTCTCGTAAGGAATGTCGGTTGACCCGTCATCCGGGTCGCGGCCTTTCAAATCGATGTGCAGGATCTCGTCGCGATCCTCCAGACCGGCGATCTCTTCGTTTAAATCACGCAGGCCCAGCGCCGCTTCCATCTCTTCACGCGGCCGGCCATAGACAGCTTCGATAATTCTGCGTTCGAGATAAGTGGTGAACCCTTCATTCAGCCAGAAGTCGCGCCACGTCGCATTCGTCACCAGATTGCCGGACCAGGAATGCGCCAGCTCATGCGCAATGAGCGATACTAGACTCTTGTCGCCGGCGAGCATTGTCGGGGTTGCAAACGTAAGCCGCGGATTCTCCATGCCGCCGTAAGGGAAACTCGGCGGCAGAACCAGGATGTCGTAGCGGCCCCAGCGGTACGGACCGAAGGTGCGCTCGGTAGCGACCACCATCTTCTCGGTGTCACTCAATTCCCGCGCGGCCGCGGCCAACGTGTGCGGCTCAGCATAGACACCGGTGCGCGGCCCGAGCGAGCGAAATTGCAAATCGCCGACCGCCAGCGCAATCAAATAAGAAGGAATCGGCTGCAGCATGCGAAAGCGATAATCGCCGTCGCGAGCGGTGCCGGAAAGATTCTCGGCACTCATCACCGCCAACAAATTCCGCGGTGTCCTAACGTGCGCGGCGTAAGTCACGCGCACGCCGGGCGAATCCTGCAAAGGGATCCAGCTGCGGGCGTGAATCGCTTCTGATTGTGTAAACAGGAAAGGATTATTCTTGCCGGCCGTCTGTGCCGGATCAAGCCACTGCAAGCCGGAGGCGCCCGGCGAGGTCGAGTAATAAATGCGTACGCGGTTCGCTTTCGCGGGCAGAGGAATAGTCAACGGCGCGCCCAGGAACTTGTCGCTTTCGCCGAGCTTGAAAGTGCCCGGCGCGTACCGAACTCCATCTGCGGACGTTTCGACCTTCTCGATCTTTAAATCACGCGTATCGAGAATCAACGGCTCAGACGGAGAGATGCGCTCCACGGTTAGAGTGGCGAAACCCTTCAGCATCTTCTGATCGAATCGCACGTCCCAGTCAAGATCGACGTGACGGACACGGACCGCGGCAGGGTTGGCGTAGGAATGGTAATCCTGAGCGTTCACAGTTATGACGAAAGCAGCCAGAACGACGATGTTAAAAAGAACACGATAAATCATAATCGACAGATTACGCAGATTGAATTGATTTAGAAAGCGAGGAGAATCGGGCAGCCCATAACAGAGATTAGCTTGTGCCCGCGAACGTTGCCTTAGCTATATCGGAAAGTCCCTGCGGCTGTTCGCTACGCGCCAATCTCTTCTGCAATTCGCACACGAAGTTTCGCGTCCGGCAGGCGACCAGCTCCCGCTGCCATGTTTTCTCGCAGGTGCTGGACTTTCGAGGTGGCCGGAATCGCGCAAGTAATCGCGGGATGTGAAATGACGAACTTGAGCATCACCTGCGCCCAGCTGGTGCAATCAATTTCGTTTGCCCAAGACGGCAGAGGTTTTTGACGCAGACGAAAGAAAACTTCACCACCCGCGAAGGGACGGTTGGCGATCACCGCAATCCCGCGTTCCCGGGCCATGGGCAGCAGGCGTCGCTCAGCTAGACGCTCGCTGATTGAATAATTGATTTGCAGGAAGTCCAACTTGTTTGCGGCTAATACTTTTTCGACCGCGCCATACGCCGAGGAAGTGTGGTGCGTCACGCCGACATAGCGCACGCGGCCGCGGCTTTGCCAGTCGGCCAGGGTCCGCAGATGCGTGTCCACGTCCACCAGATTGTGCACTTGCATGAGATCGATTGGATCGGCGCGCAGTTTCCGCAGCGACTGTTCCATTTGTCGAATGCCCGCATCTTTGCCATCCGTCCAAACCTTGGTGGCGACGAATAACTTTTGCCGCAGTTGGAGTCCAGCGCTGAGATCGCCGACGACCTCTTCGGAATTACCATACATCGGCGATGAATCGATCAGTTTGCCGCCGGCCCGGCTGAATTCCGCGAGCACTTCTTCCAGTGGCTTTCTTTCAGCAGGTGAAGAGCCAATATCAAAGGTCTGCCAGGTTCCCATTCCGATCACGGGAACAGCTTCGCCGGTTTTTGGAATTTGCCTGGTCAACATCGGTCCTCTTTCAACCGCGGAATGAGTATCGGGTTCGGAAGCGCTGGTTTTGATGCGCCCACAAGCGGAAGCGCACGCGAGAGCTGTCGCACCAATGAAGAACTGTTGCAGGGCGTCACGTCGATTCATACCATTAGTTCATTATCTGCCGAATACGCAGATAAACAATCCCCTCGGACGGTCAGATCTGCTCCGGGCCCCGGATTGCGCGTTCCCGCGCGCTACCCTGCGATTTCGGTGTCATCACATCGTCAACGCCGCCGGCGTTCCCTCATGATTCGTCACGTTTGTGCCTGACCACGGGACAACACCAGTTCGTGCCGGCCACTTCAGTCTTCTAGCGCAATTCAGTTTCAAATCAATTGCGTTTCAATTATTGGACTGCGCCCCCAAGCGTAGCTCAAGGATTCCTCAAGGCAAACTACTTACATTGCTAGTAGTCAATCGAACAGTTTGTCTGCAGGAGGAATTCGTCATGTCCCGGACCTCAAAATCTTTCGTCCGTCGTCGGACGCTTCTCATGTTTGCCTTTGCGCTCTTTTGCGCCGTCGCTCTGGTGCTGCCCACCGGCGCAACCAAACGCGGGAGCAAGGTTAAGCCGGCTTTCGAATTCTGGGAGGACGAAGACGAGGGCGAAAATGAGGCCCGCGAATCGAACGAGATCGGCGACTATGGCGATTACGGCCGCGACCACGATAGGGAAGAAGAACGCGAGCGTGAGGAATCTGAAAGCCGCGATTATCTTGGCCGGCGCAAATTCGGTTCAGAAGAAGAGCGCGAAATGCTTTTGGCTTCGTCACCCGATGACGGCGCCCGGGAAATTCGTTTTCAGGCCGTGAACACGCTCGATCGCCTGCGGAAAGTTGTAAAGCAAAGCGCGAATACCGAAGCACCCGCGTTCGTAGTTGCCGCCGCGGCCACGATTTCGCCGGGCAATCCGACGATCAACTTTTCCGGTGGTCCGTTCTTGATCCCCACCAATGCCAGCGACAACGCGAACGGACCCGTAACCTGCGATCAAAGCCAGCCCTGTGAAGACTTCGGTTTGACCGTTGATTTTCCGCAGTCATATCTCAGCGCTCATCCCAACGATCAATTGAGAATTCAAATTTCGTGGGACGATCCGTCGGGCGGTCAGGACCTGGACACCTGGTTGGTTGATAATCCCGATGACGGCACCTATCCGGCACACGCCGGTAATGGCGGTGATAATCCCGAAGTCATCACCGTGCCGCTGGGCAACATTGGCGCGGGCCCGCATAACTATTTCGTGCGGGTCGCGCCTTTCATCAGCACCGGGCAGACCTATAACGGCAAAATCACGATTGAGTCGCCCGCGGCGGCTGGACCCTCGGGCGCGGCGCCACCGCAATTCACCGGCATCGCGCCCCGTTACAACAGCTTCGCCCCGGGAGCGGGCGTGGGTGAAACCGCCGGCGAGCCTTCCATCGGATACAACCTGACCTCGCACAAGGCGATGTACATTTCGGGTTTGCAGACGCTGCGCGTCACCTTCCCTTCCGGCGCGTGCGACGCGACCTGGGAAGATGTTTCGTACCTGGTAACTAAAACGAAATCGCTCGATCCGATTCTCTTCACCGATCAAAGGACCGGCCGCACGTTCGTGTCACAGTTGAACAGCGTGGTCCCGCCCGCGTCGCCGGTCTTGGTCGGTTTGAACAGCTTAATGGCTTACACGGATGACGACGGCGCCACCTGGACGCCGGCGCAGATCAATCCGCCTGATGGAAGTTACGATCACCAGACGGTCGGCGCTGGACCGTATCCGGCGAGTCTTCCTTTGGGAAATGCCATCAATAAGGGCGACGCTGTCTATTATTGTTCGCAGGCAGGAGTCACCGCGTTTTGTTCGCGCAGCGACACGGGCGGCCTAACCTTCAATCGCTCAACTTCAATTTACAATTCGCTGCTCGACGGCTGTGGCGGCATTCATGGGCACGTCAAAGTCGCTCCGGATGGCACCGTCTATGTTCCTAATCGCGGTTGCAATGGCGTCCAGTCAGTCACCGTTTCTGAGGACGCCGGCACGACCTGGACTGTGCGTCACGTCGAAGGAACGGGCTTCAGCGCCAAGGCCCCTCCGGGCATCCTCGATCCATCGGTGGCGATCGCCAGCGACGGCACGCTCTATTTCTCCTGGATCAGTAAAGAAGCCGATGGCGGCCATCCCCACGTCGCCGTCAGTCATAACAAAGGCGTGACCTGGACCGATGATACTGACCTCGGATACTGGCCGGGATTGCACAACGCGGTCTTCATCGAAGCCGTAGCCGGCGATCCAAATCGTGCCGCTATCGGTTTCGTCGGCAGCACTGAACCGGGTGATCACGAAGCCGATGCCTTCAAAGGTTCGTGGTATGTCTACATCGCCACCACTTACGACGCGGGCAAGACCTGGGCCGTGGTAAACGCCACCCCCAACGCTCCGGTGCAACGCGAAGCCGGCATCTGGAATGAAGGCGGCGCCAGCCCTCTGCGAAACCTGCTCGACTTCAATGAAATTACGATGGATGAAAGAGGCCGCGTGCTCTATGCCTTTGCCGATGGCTGCATTGGCGATTGTGAAGAAGGCGGTCCCAATTCATTCAGCTCGAAAGCGACCATCGCGCGCCAGTCCGGCGGCAAAGGCTTGCTAGCCGCATTCGATCCGGCTGAGCCGGCGGCGCCCGCTGGCGCCTGTCTCTCCGGCCGTCGCGATGACCTCGCTTCTTACTTGCGCTGGAAGACGCCCGACAACGGCGGCGCAAATATTACCGGCTACAAAATCTTTCGCAGCACCCCGGCTCCGGGAACAGAAGTCCTGATCGGCCACACCGGCGGCAATAAGGTTTCTTACAATGACCGCAGCGCGGATCCGTCCGTCGCCACTTACATCTATCGCGTCGTGGCGGTGAATTCACAGGGCGACGGCGCCGCCAGCAACAGCGTGGCGCTGACCATCGCGCCGCGGGTGGAACCGACGGGCGCCTGTTCGCTGCCGGGCATCCAGGTGCTCACCGATCCGACCGGCGACGCCAGCGACACACTGGCCCAGCACGATATTACTTCGGTGTCTGTCTCTGAACCTGATTCGCTGTCAGGAAAGATTGTCTTCGCGCTTAAGGTTTCCAATCTTTCGACGATTCCCGCCGGTTGGCGTTGGGCCGTGCGCTTCGGCGCGCCGCAAAACCCGCCCGACGATCCGGTCGTTGGCCCGCAGGAAGATTGGTTCGTCTCAATGTCGACCGCGGACAACGCCGCCCCGGCATTCACTTACGGCTCGACCGGCGTGTTCCAGGGAGCCAGCCGCGTATTCACCACACTTGGCAATTTGGATCCGGCGAGCAATGCCAACGCCGACGGCACCATCACTCTCGTGTTGCCAAAATCGGCAATCGGAAATCCGCAACCGGGCCAGGCGATCAGCAGCATCTTTGGCAGCGTTCGTCTGACACCACCGTCCGTCATTCCCGGCACCGGCGGCACCAACGAGACGATTCCGGACAGCACTGGCACGGGCAGCTATCAGCTCCGCGCGACTAATCTTTGCTTTCCAAACACGCCACCACTGGCCCGCCTGAACTCCAGCACGGAAAGCGGCACGATCCCGTTTACCGTGTCTTTCGATGGCGCCAGTTCCGTCGATCCCGACGCGATCGACACGGTCGCCTCGTACACTTTCAACTTCGGAGACGGCAGCGACGACGTCACGCAAAGCTCGCCGTCAATTAATCACACTTTTACCGCGCAGGGTCTCTACCCGGTGAAACTGGTGGTCACTGATACGCGCGGCAAGGTGAGTTCAAATACGGCCCAGCTCCTGGTAACTGCAGAGTCACCCGCCGCTTCGCCGACGCCGACACCTTCGCCGTCCCCGACACCGTCACCTTCACCAGGTACGCCGACTACGGTGCAATTTAGCGCCGGCACCTATCAGGCCAACGAGGGTGTCGTGCAAACTACGATTCTGATCACGCGTTCCGGACCGACCGGGGGAAGGACTACCGTGAATTATCGCGTCGGTGATAGTTCGGCGACACAGCGCGGCGACTACACGTTTGCCGCCGGCTCGGTAACCTTCGAGCCGGGCGAAACCGGGAGAGCGGTTACGCTGCTGCTTAGCGAAGACGCTTATCGCGAAGGCATGGAGACCGCGTCGATCACTCTTTCGAACGTGCAGGGCGGATCGCTGGGCTCGCCTTCAAGCGCCACGCTGGCGATCATGGATAACGATTCGGCCGATGGAACTTTGAATCCCATCGATGACGCGGCAACCCTGGTCGGCGAGCACTATCACGACTTCCTGAATCGGCAGAGCGACACCAACGGACAGAACTTCTGGACAAGTCAGATAACGTCCTGCGGCACCGACACCCAGTGCCTCGAGGTCAAACGCATCAACGTCTCCGCCGCGTTCTTCCTATCAATCGAGTTCCAGCAGAGCGGATACCTGGTGGAGCGCATTTATAAGGCCGCTTACGGCGATGCGTCCGGGGCGTCAACCTTCAACGGAACTCATCAATTGCCGGTTCCGATCGTGCGCTTCGATGAGTTTTTGACCGACACGCAGGAGATTGCGCGCGACGTGGTCGTGCTGCAGACGGGCTGGGAGCAGAAGCTCGAGCAGAACAAGCGTGATTTCATGGCCGACTTCATCAGCCGCGCTCGGTTTACGACCGCGTTCCCACCGTCCACGTCGGCGGCCGCCTTCGTTGATACGCTCAATGCGAATGCGGGCAATCCGCTGTCGCAATCCGAACGCGATCAATTAGTCAACGAGCTCTCGAGCGGATCGAAGACCCGCGGTGATGTGCTCCGGGCCGTGGCCGAAGATCAGGATTTGGCGCAGAAGGAATTTAGCCGTGCCTTCGTCCTGATGCAGTACTTCGGTTACCTGCGTCGCAATCCCAACACCGCGCCGGACATCGATTACACCGGTTACGATTTCTGGCTGACGAAGCTGAACAACGCGAACGGCAATTATCTCGACTCAGAGATGGTCAAGGCCTTCCTGACCTCGACCGAATACCGCGAACGCTTCCAGGGCGGCGCCAGTCGCGGCAACCCCACCGCGGCAAACCAGGCTCGGCTGTTCGGGCCGAGCATGAAAGAGGCCGCGCGGTCAGTGTGGTATTCATTGCCCACAACCATGTTGAGAACCTTCCGGCTGGGATGACTCAATTGCAACCCGCAGGGCGACGAGAAAATAGCCAGAGAGCGCGCGCAGCGCGTCCTTAAAGCAGTCCCGAAGGGACAACAGATAATAGCCAGGGGCGAAGCACGAGGTGCGACGCCCCTGGATCACGTTAGTTTTTGATTCCCGCGCGCGGGCTCGATGCCGGCGCGCCTTTGTCTTCGCCTCCCGGAGTCGTCCTTCGGCGGCGTCCGCGGCTTTCTTACAATTTCCTTGCCGTCACCTCCCTAACCCCTTCTCAACCACCTTCTCAAGGATCGCTCAAGTCTGACTCAAGCAGCGCCTTCTATGCTGGCAGCATTGAAAGCGGGGCCGGGAGTCAGGAGCCGGGAGTCGGCAGACAAATCAGAACCTGGAACCGCCAAAACAACGTCAGCAAACACCCGAGGAGGTTCCGACATGTTTCGTTTTGTTCGTTTTGCCGCAGGCATTCTGGTAGGCGCGCTCGTTTTGTCTATTCCCTATCTGCGCTCGCATGCAGTCAGCGCTAATCAGGTTTCGGTCATTGTCGAATTGAAAGATGAACCGGCGGCGGTCTACAAAGCCAAAACCGAGAAAGCCGGCGGCGCGGTTTCTCAGGATCAGCTCAAGGCTTATCGAGACTCTCTTGTCGCCAAACAAGCGGACTTCCTCAAGGCATTGTCAGCGAAAGGTGTCAGCGCCTCCTTGGTTTCTCGCTCCGTCAAAAACTTTGACGGAAGTGTCGCGGCGACCGTGCCTCTTCAGTACTCGCTCGTCCTCAATGGCATGGCATTGACGGTCGACCAGTCTTCGATCGCCGCGATACGCAAGATGGCGCAGGTCAAGAGCGTGCATTCAGACGAGAAGCTGACGACGAACCTCAACACCAGCGTGCCTTACATCGGCGCGCCCAAGCTTTATGGTTCGAACCCGAACGACTTGACCCAGTTCTCGACGGCGCCGGCCGGTAATGAAGGCCAGGGCGTTTATGTCTCGATCATCGACACCGGCATTGACTGGACGCATCCGATGTTTGGGGGCGATCCGACGCCACCGCGTCTGGCAGTGCTGCCGGCGGGAGTGACGCAGGGCAAGACGAACCAGAAGGTCGTCTATTACCTGCCGTTGACTGACTCGGCCGTGGAAGATGGCTTCGGGCACGGCACGCACGTCGCTTCGACGGTGGCGGGATACTCCGCGCAGCCGCTTGACGGCAGTCCGATTCTTCACGGCGTCGCGCCGCAGGCAAAGCTGATGTCATACAAAGTCTGTAGCGACATTCAATCAACCGTCAGCCAGGTCCAGCCAATTGGCGGCTGCGACTCTTCGAACATCATCATGGCGATCGAAGATTCGGTTTCGCCATTCACCCTGAACAATCCGCTCCTGCCGAAGCCGATTGCGCAAGTCATTAACATGAGTCTCGGCGGCGGCGGCGGCCCAGACAATCCCGATGCGATTGCGGCCAGCAACGCGGCACTGATGGGATGCGTGGTCGTCGCCGCTTCGGGTAATTCAGGACCGGGTGAAAGCACGACGGGCTCGCCGGCTTCCGGTGTGCATGTGATTTCAGTGGGCGCGACCACGCATCCGGGAAGCGCCGGCGCGGTTTGGTCAGGCGATCTGCTGCAAGCCAACACCATTTCGCCAACGAGCACCGGCGCGGTGACTCCAGCGAGCAGCCTCGCGACGGCGGCGAACAATCCGCACGTAAAACTTTTCGGCACGCAAGGAACGGCTCCAGTTCCGGCGGGCGGCATCGCGCAACGCTACGTCTTTGTCAGCAGCACGGTGCCGACGTGGCCCGCGAGTGTTTCCGGCCGCATCGCTCTGGTGAAGTCAGTCGATCTGGGCGCAACTTATTTCGACGAGGCGACCCAGGCGGCGAACGCCGGCGCGGTTGGTGTCCTGATCATCGACGAGAACACCGCTACCAACGGCGTCAAGACCACGATTCCCGCCGCCATGATTTCGCCCGAAGAAGGAAAAATTCTCGCCGACGCAATTTCATCCACGGATGACAACAACGTCGATCCGCCGAACGGCGCAATTTCGGAATTGCCCATGCGCATCAATCCAACGTTTAGCGATGTATTCATGGGCGATATGGCGGAATTCAGTTCGCGTGGGCCGGTGCAGGGTTTGGGACAGGTGAAGCCCGATATCTCGGCGCCCGGCGTACAGGTGTACGCAGCGTGTCCTCCGGGATCTTTGCTGGGCGCGCTGGCGGCGGCGGCAAATCCGCTCGCCCCGAATTACATCCGCATCGACGGCACCTCGATGGCGAGTCCGCACACCGCGGGAGCGGTCGCGTTGATCAAGCAGGCCCACCCCGACTGGGCGCCCGACATCGTGCGCACCGCGCTCATCAACACCGCGACCAACATGCGGAACTCGTCCGGCACCAGCAGCAAGGCTGATGGGCCTGACACTGCTGATTCAATCATCGCGCAAGGTGGTGGGCTCATTGATGTCTATCACGCCGTTTATGCGAAGGCGTTGATGGGTGTGACTGGTGATGGAATTGCGCAACCAGGAATCCTGGGCAGCTATTCCTACGGCGAAGTTCCGGTCGTTAACAATCGCATCACCTCAACGCAGCCAATTACGGTGACGCTGCGCGACATCTCGGGCGAGGGGGGAACTTACAACCTGAACATCGCCAACAATCGCGATTTGCAAATCGCGGGAATCAATGTGGCGACTTCAGCGGCGTCCGTTAGCGTTCCGGCAAATGGCACCGCCACGTTCACCGTCAATGCGAATTTCAACGGCGATCAGATTCGCGACGTCATGGCCGCGAAGACTGTCGGCACGTCAGTAATCTTCGAGAAGATCCAGATGCAGTGGTTTGTGACGGCGCAACGCAGTGACGGCAAAGAATCGCTGCGCATGCCCTTCTACTTCAAAGCCGGACCCACCATGCCCGCGCAGCCTGTCTTCGAAACCAGGACGCAGACCGCGACGGTTCCGGTCGGCGCCGCCGGGCAACAATTAGCCAGTGGCGTGACCCACGTCGACGTGCCGATGGACGTGCCGGCCTCAGCTTACAAGCTGGATGTTTCAGTTGAATGGTTCGAACGACCGACCGGCGGTCAGGAAGATCTCGACTACCAACTGCTCGATCCTGACGGCAATGTGATCGCGAGTTCCGGGAATGGCGCAGGCACGACTGAAGCGGTCAGCTTGAGTATTACCCGCGCCGGAACCTACACGCATCGTCTGGTAGGATTCGCGAATGCGGCTACCGATGTGACCATCACCAGCAAGTTGTCCGAAGGCCCGGCGGCGCCGGCAGCGCAGGCCATTACCGGCGACTTCGTCGATTCGCAGAACCGCAACGTCGATTTCGACGGCGCTTTCAGTTTGAATTGGACGCCGACGGGAGGCGAGCAGGGTTTCGAGATTGAAAGGTCCAGCTCTTCGAGTCCCGACTGGACCGTGGTCGCTGATGTTCCCGGCAACACGACGAGCTACAACTTCGCGAACCTCGCAAATGATACGTACGCCTTCCGCGTGCGCGGCCTGCAGCCGGGTCGCATCGGCAAGTACGTGACGAACCCCAGCAATGCGGTGAGCGTGCTCGTCGATACGCGTTCGAAGGTCGACATCACGACGCTGGTCAGCTATCCGATCTCGAACGTGTCATTCAGCGGTGGTGTCTGGCAGCAGGACTTCAACATCGTCAATAACACTACGAACACCTACGTTCCGTATGTTGACTTCAACGTGGTCGGCATCAGTACGCCGGGCGTGCGGGTCATCAATGCTGACAACGGCGGCAGCGGAGTTAACGCGACAAATCCCGCGCTGTTCAGCTTCTCGACAACGCTGGGTTCGGATCAGCTATTCAGTCCGAATGAGACAGCGGGTTCCCGCACAGTGCGCTTCCAGGATTCGTCCGCGGTGATGTTCTCGTGGGATGTGCAAGTCACCGCGTACGTGGCGAACGGGACCCAACCGAGCGCGGGCCAGCAGACGCCTCCAGCGGGCGGCGGCGCAAACGGCTCGGGCAGTGGTCTGCCAACGTTGCCGCTGACGAAAGTCACCGGCGTGATGCGCTTCACCGCCAATCCATTAACCAAAACAGTCACGTCCCAACTCATTAGCTTGAAGTAGATCCCGGCGAGAGAGAGCCAGGCAGGGCAAGCTGCCTGGCTTTCTCATCTCGTCGGTTCCTAAATCGAGCTGAGTGACGGATCCTATGATTCAGGCAGCAATTCACTTGCGTTCGGCGACATACACTTTGTTCACAATTCTCCACTCGCCGCCCAGCTTCAGCAGCGAGATGTAATCCGTGTAGATCGAAGTCGGATACTCCTCGCGGACTTTGACTGACGCGGCGTTGCCGGTGATGTCGACTGCGGTAATCTTTAGCTCACCTTGTTCTTCCTTACCGGCGCTGGCCTCAAATCCCTTGTACCATTGTTCCTGAGTCAGTTGGCCCAGGGTGCCGTCACGCTTGACCCAGAACAGCTTCGCCTCCGGATAGAAGGCCTTTTTCAAGCTGGGGACGTCATTAAATTTCAATCCGTGCAAGTAAGCTTCGACCGCTTGTCGCACGAGTGCTTCGTCGGTAGGTTGCTGAGCTGGTGCAGATCCCGAAATGGCGAACATCAGGACCAGGGCCAATGCGACTATCAAATAATTTCTCATCATGGTTTCTCCTCGCCGGTAATTTCGGGCGTTGATTGTATCGCGGACTTCATTTGTCGTTAACGAATGATGGCGACTGCTCGCCTCAAAGTAGACCCGTTTTGACACCGAAAGTTTTTGAGTGGTAGATTCGCCTTACCCCAAGCTTTATTTTCCCCAAACAACTTTGAATCGAATCGACGAGCGTTAGCTTTGTCTCGCTGTCTATTGCAATGCGGTTTCATTCGCATTGTCAAAATTCAACACGTGCGTATGGAGTTGAGTCCTCAAGGTTTTCTCAACCCATCGGATCAAATATGGCCTCGTTAGGATTCGCTAGCCCGTAGTCTCAACCCCCCAAAGCGTGACATGCCGTTCTTCCGGCATCGCCATTTTTCAAAATTGTCTGCGGCGCTGAGTTTCGCGTCTTCGCCCTATTCGGATTGGAGAAACCAAATGAGCCGGCAAAGGATTACCTTACTACTTTTGGTTGGGATCATCGTGATCGGAATTCTGACTTCCGCGCTTTTAACTTCCAGCGCCCAGAAGTCAGCCAGGTATCTGGACGGCCTGCCTCCGGAGATCGATGTTCGAGTCAAGGGTGGCGTGTTGAGCGGCCAGCTGCCCGCCGGTCAGATGGTTCAAACCGCGGCGATGTCCGCCGACCAATCCCTGCGGCCGAGTGTGGCTCAGACAAAAGCCCTGCACGCGCTCGAAGCCTCGGCTCATTCCGGAGTGAGTATTGAATACAACCGGCTCACCGGCACGCCGCGGCACATGTTCGCTAAAGACAGCTACCTGACGGCGGCGAGCACTGACTCGCCGGAAAAGATTGCGCGAGATTTTGTGCAGCATTGGCAGGGAATATTTCGCTTCAGCGACAGCGACATGCAGGGATTGAGATTGAAGAGCCGCACGACATTGCCGGATCTCGGCTCAACTATCCTGCTCTTTGAACAGCAAGTCGGTGGCGTTCCGGTTTACAAAGGTGAAGTACTGGTAAACGTGAATCGCGACGGTAAAATCATCAACGTTGGCGGTGATAGTTATCCGCAGTTGACGGTTACGAACACCATGGCGTTATCGCCGGGGCAGGCGATCACCGCGGCTGCTGCTTCGCTGGGCATTGAAGGTTTCCAGGCGAAACAAACTGGCACCAGGAGAATTCCGAAAACTTTCGGCGACCTGGACAACGAGTACATTGACGCGCCGCGCTTCGATAAAGGCGGAACTTTCAGCGACGACATCGTCGTCACCCATGTGTTGTTTCCGGTCGGCGGCGAGGCGCGCCACGCTTACAACTTCGTGCTCACCACGCCGCAATATCACGGCATCATGTGGAACAACATTATCGACGCGCAAACCGGCGAGGTGCTGCGACGCACCAGCCTGACGGCGTTTCTCGGTGGTTCTGGTGGTGGCCCGGCGAATAGCCGTCGCGCGACTTTCCGTCCTGACGTTCAGGATCTGATCGAGTCGATGAACAACGCCGGGACTGCCCAGGGCAAAGTCTTTGATGGAATGCCGGTGGCCTTGTCCGGCCGCCGCACTTGTTCCGGCAATACTCCGCCGCGCGCGTGCAATGGCGATCCCGTAGTTGGCGGCACGTTGGGCCCAGGTTACGGCCGATCGCCGTCTCCGGGAACGCCTCCGACTTATCAGACGGATCTTAACGAATTCAACCGCAATAACGGTCGCGGCTTTAAGAAGCCGCTGGTGAACGCGCGTATTGAAGATCCTTTCGCGGATAACGGCGGGGCGTTGTTTCCGTCGCTCTTCAACTCTCCGTATGGACAACTCATCCGCGGCTTTCCCGACGCAAGTAATCCTTCGCCCGGTTCGCGCCTGGGATGGTTTTATTTGCCGACGGGCAGCGGCGGAACTGAGATCGCCGTATCAGATAACATTCGCGCCGCGACCAGAGCGTTTCAATACAGCATGCCGCCGGAAGCCCAGAATCGAAACCTCGCCGCCAACTCGCCAGTGGGTGACAAGAGCCAACCGTTCTCGGCTGACTTGACGCCCCTGTCAGCGAATTTGACGCTACGCGACGGACGAGTGCTGTCGTCAGTGTTCCAGTCCCGCTACACCGAAGGCAACAATGTGATGGTGGCGGACGATCGCGCGGATGATGACGAAACCACCAGCGGCATCAAGGGCTATAGCGCCAATCGCCAGTTCACAGCGAATTATTTCACCTACACGAACGGTTACGAGTATGGCGGCATCGATGCGCGCGGCTTTGTTCCCGATCCGGTGCTCGGCACCGACACCGGCGTCGCTTGCCAGATCACTGGTCCGTGTCGCGTGGCCTATCCGGCGAGTTCCGACGGCGATGTCTACCCGGACACTGTCTCGCTCTTTTTCTATACCAATCTGCTCCATGACTATCTGTACAGCATCGGATTCACCGAAGCGACCTGGAATTTCCAGCAGGATAATTTCGGTCTCGGCGGCGCGGCGGGCGACGCGCTAAGCGCCAACGTTCAGGATGGATCCGGAACCGACAACGCGAACATGGGCACGCCCAGCGATGGCTCGGCGCCGCGCATGCAAATGTATCTTTTCACGGACAAGACGTTCCGGCGCTCGGACGGCGATCTCGATTTTGACGTAGTCGGACATGAGTTCTATCACGGCGTCTCGAATCGCTCCGCCGGCAAAGGCCCAACTGATTGTCTGGGCACGCCGCTCGTAGGTGAATCGGGTGGTCAGGGTGAAGGCTGGTCTGATTTCATAGCTACGTCGATGACCGACGATGATTCGGAAGGCGAATACGTAACCGGCGAGTTTGATATCGGCATTCGCCGACTTCCCTACACCAATTTTCGCTGGTCTTACGGCTCGATCAACGGCGGGACTTTGAATCGCCGCGATCAGGGCGGCGCCGATCCCGCGCCAGTCCCGGCAATTCCATTTGAAGTCCACAACGTAGGTGAGGTGTTCGCGGCCATGCTTTGGGACATGCGCGAGCTGCTGATCATGAAAGATCCTAACGGCGTCTTCTTTGACGGCACGCGGCGTTTGAATGGGAACGTGGCGACCAGCTCGCTTTTTTTCATCGGCCCCAGACAGGTTCGCTCAATTGACCTCAAACATCCGATCGATTATCGGACTTCGTTTAACACGAGCACGACCGGGAACACGGTGACCGGCGTGGCAAATCCTTTTCCCGGGATTGTACCAACCGAACAAGCTTCTACTCAGGTGCCGACCATTAACGCTACCGAGCACATTGTGCGGCCGGGTTTACTCAATGCCGAGATTCAGAGCCGCGGCGATCGCGTGGGACCGTTGGCCATGGCGGTGCGCAACGGCGCCCGGCTGGCGGACACGCTGGTGCTGCGCGGCCTGCAACTATCTCCGTGCAATCCGTCCATTGTGGATACGCGCGATTCAATTTTGCTGGCTGATAAAGAAATGAACGGCGGCGAGAATCGTTCGATCATTTGGCGAGCTTTCGCCAGTCACGGCGTTGGCGCGAACGCCACCTCAGCTAACAGCCAGGGCAGCACGAATCCGGTGGTCGAAGACTTTACGGTCCCCGGAACGGTTACGACTTGCGAGACGCTCGGGCCACTGGCCGCACCAGGTTTCGCTCTATCGAACTCGGCCGCCAACAAGGTGACCGTGACCATCAATGGCGGCGTGCCGGTGGCCGGTGCTGCCGAATATTTGATCACGCGCTCATTCACAGCCACGGGACCATTCACCAGGGTAGCCGAAATTCCCGCGACCCAGACCGCCTTTGACGACACTGGCCTTTCCAGCGGCCAGACCTATTTCTATCAGGTGCGCGCGAGCCGCGACACGGCCGCAGACTGCGTTTCCGTATCGTCCACGCAAAACATTACGGTCACCAACGGAATCGTGATCACGCCACCGCCAACATTTTTTGGCGTGGACCAGGTTACGGACCCACAGACGGGCAATAGTTTGACTCTTAAATGGAATTCGGCAATTACCTCTGATCCCACGGGTAATCAGTTCACTGTTTGCGCTGATTGTGTTTTCGATATTTATCGTGTGATCCAGGCCGATGCGAGTAACGGAACTCAGGAGCCTACCTTTACGCCGTCAGCTTCAAACCGGATCGCGCAGGGCGTCAGCGGTACTCAATTTACCGACACGAACCTGAGTTTGGGGCAGATCTATTACTACATCGTGCAGGCACGGAACGCCGCCGGGAAGAAAGACACGAACGACGCGGGTAACACGCAGGTGCGGTACAACATGCCGACGATCACTTCGTTCAAACCGGCGCCACCGTTTGCCAACGAAGACTTTGAATCGTCTGCAGCAGATTCGCGCTTCTCGCCGCCGCTCCAGGAATCGGGAACCGATCCGCAAGAGAACACGCCGGCGTGGCAGCGCGTCACCAGCGTCCGCCAGCCGAGCGGCGCGACGTCATCAATGATGTATGCGCCCGACTTCGATCCCGGCTCAGATGGCTTGAACAGCGACAGCAATTCCGTCATCGGACCGTTAACGCTTTCGTCAACGTCGGTGCTGGATTTCGATCATTTCTTTTCAGCCGAGGCGACTTTTGACGGCGGCGTGCTCGAGCTTGCCAAGGGCGGGCCTAACTTCAATGCGACGCCGTTCCCGGACAACACTACGACTTACGACCTCGGCAATTTCATCGTTGAAGGTCAATACAACGCCAGCCTCAACGGCGACCTCGCCGGCACCGGAGTACCAGGCACACTGTTGCTGGGACGAAGGGCCTACACCGGCATCAAAGGCTTTCACCATGTGCGGGTGTCGCTGGGCGAGTTCGCGCCCGGCGGGGTCAATAATCCGCAAGGCCTCCCTGTTTATCTGCGCTTCCGCATGACTACCGACGTGGGCACGGCGAACGGGACGGACTCGGGATGGTATATCGACAATTTGATCGTGCATGACATGGGAACTGCGGGACCGACACCGACACCCACTGCGACGCCAACTCCGACAGCCACGCCGACGCCGACGGCCACGCCAACTCCGACGCCTACACCGACGGCTACGCCCACCCCGACAGCAACGCCGACGCCTGTAGCGGTATTTCAATTCAATTCATCTCTGTTCGCGGTGCAGGAAGCCGTCACCTCCCTGAACGTCACTGTTGTCCGTTCCGGATTGACGACCACCACGGCCAGCGTCGATGTCACCAGCGTGGACGGCACAGCTAAACAAAAAGGTGACTTTACTCTCGTGGTCGGGCATCTGGTCTTTGCGCCCAACGAAACGCAGAAGGCCTTGCAGGTCTTAATCAGCGATGACAGTTACACCGAAGGCCCGGAGTCCGCGACTCTGCTCCTGCAAAATCCGGTGAACGGCACGCTGGGACCTGTCAGCTCGACAACCTTGCAAATCATCGACAACAGTCCTGAAGCCACCAGTAATCCCATCGACATATCACGCACCTTCGTGGGCGAGCATTACCATGATTTCCTATATCGCCAGAGTGACCAGTCGGGTGAGGATTTCTGGACCAACATCATCGAACAGTGCGCGGGCGACGCTGAGTGTCGCCGCGTCAAACGCGTGGCCGTATCCAGCGCCTTCTTCCTGTCGATCGAATTCCGGCAGACGGGCTTGCTGGTGATTCGTTCGCACAAGGCGGCCTTCGGCAATAACAAAGGTACGCCGCGCTATGACACGTTCCTGCGCGATCAGCGCGAGGCTGCCGAAGGCGTGATCGTGGGTCAGGGCAACTGGCAAGCTCAACTGGACGCGAACAAGCAGGCCTTCCTGCAGGACTTCGTTTCGCGTAGCGAATTCACTTCAAAGCCGTCGTTCGCGCCGGGTGCCGCCGCGGGTACCTACGTCGACGCGCTATTTGCCAACAGCGGGGTCACACCGACCACGACCGAGCGCAATGCGGCAATTTCGGCGTACGGCAGTGGCGACACGGCAGGCCGCGCAAATGCATTGAAGAGCGTCATTGAAAGCGGATCGGTCTTTAACAAGATCTACAACGACTCGTTCGTGCTGATGCAGTACTTCGGCTACTTGCGGCGAAATCCTGATTCGCTGCCGGATACCGATTTCACCGGTTACGACTTCTGGCTGGCGAAGTTAAATGGCGTCAGCCAACCGAACGAGGACATGCGCGACGACGTGCAGGCGCAACATCGCGCCGAGCGGGCCGAGATGATCCGCGCATTCATTGAGTCGACTGAATACCGCGAACGCTTTGGTGACCGGCCCAGCGGCAATCAGATCGCGCAGCCGGATGAAGGAGGCGTCGCGCGTTTCATCAAGACGATTATTCGATTCGGCTTCTTTGGCGTATCGAGCTAACCGGCGAGCGAAACCTAAAGTCAGTTCCACTCCGTCAACGAATGGGTCGATAGGTTCAGATTTCAGAACCCGTCGCTCCATTCGTTTGCGCTGATGATACTGACTTCACTTTTTCGCGCATTGCCCTTACCTTCCTCACATCATGCCGCGCGTTGCTGTCATCCCCGAACCGAATGCTCCGGTCGAAATTCGCGAAGTGCGCGAGCCTCCACTGGAAGAAAACTCCGGCCTGCTCGAAGTCGAACTTTCCGAAGTCTGCGGCACTGACGTATATCTGCAGCAGGGACGCTTGCAGGGTGTTCCCTATCCGCTCGTGCCGGGCCACGTTTCAGCCGGCCGGCTGGGTAAGATTCGCGGGCAATTATTCGATGTCGAAGGCCGCGCGTTTCGCGAAGGCGATCGCATCACTTTCCTCGATGTGCATCGCACCTGCCACGCTTGCTGGTACTGCCTGGTCGCGAAAGCGACCACCCGCTGTCCCCAGCGAAAGGTTTACGGGATCACCTATGGACTTGATGACGGCCTATGCGGCGGGTGGGCGGATCAGATTTATCTAAAGCCCGGCACGCGTTGTATTCGTCTTGACGCTGATACTGAAACCTTCATGGCGGGTGGCTGTGCGTTGCCGACGGCCTTGCACGCGGTGGAGCGGGGCGACCTCGCGATGGGTGACACGGTCCTGGTATTGGGCTCCGGACCGGTCGGCATCAACGCAATCATTCTCGCCCTGATGCGCGGCGCCTTGAAGGTCCTCTGCATTGGCGCGCCGGACCATCGTCTCGATACCGCTGCTGAGGCCGGCGCGTCAGACGTTTTGAATTTTGAAAAGCACGATGCGAGCGAAAGGCTGGAATGGATATTTGAGCGAACCAGCGGCCGCGGCGCCGACTTAACCATCGAAGCGACGGGCGCGCCTGACGCGGTCTCTCAAGCGATGCGGATGACGCGTGACGCTGGCCGGGTGGTGATAGTCGGACAATACACCGACCATGGCGAGGCTTCTTTTAACCCACACCTCGATCTAAATAAGAAACACCTGGACGTGCGCGGCTGCTGGGGCTCGGACTTTTCACACTTCTATCGCGGAGCGCAGATAGTTTCCGATTCATCACGTTCAAAACCATGGGCGGCGATTAAGACCAGGCTCTCGCGTTATTCACTCGCGCAAGCGAACCAGGCGCTCATCGCGGTCGCGCAAGGTCAGGTGCTAAAGGCGCTAATCGATCCGAATGAATAGCTCCGCTTACTGACCCGTCCCAATCACAGTCGAAACATTTTTATTCTTCAGCATCTTATTAAAGGTTCCGAGGTCGGTCGCCATGATCGCGTCCAGGCGTTTCCGCAAATCGGCCAGACGCGCCTTGTACATCGCGTGAACTTCCTGCTGCTGCTTGTTAGGCGGAAAGTCACCGCTGGATATGCCACCGGCGAGATAAGTCATGTTGCCGATCATCGCCGCCGGATAGCGGGTCGTGTCCTGACCCTGACCAGTGTACCGCCGTTGAATCAAACCATCTTCGATGTCCGTCAGCTTATTTTCGAACTCATCCGCGGCAGCTTTCATTTCCGGATGTTCGGTCCGAAGTTTGTTCAATTGCGCCCGCAGCGGCTCAATTTGATTTACCAAATCTGCCGCTGATTCAAGATCCTTCCGCAAGTCGAGCAGCATCGCGGTCTGTTTCTGAACATCGGCTTCACTGGTGCCGGCGTTTGGATCTTTCAGGACTTTGAGCGTTTGGCTGCCGACTTCCTGCCCGTCGACAATCAACTTCACGGTGTAGGTCCCTGGCGGCATCAACACCGACAGGCGCCCGCCCTCAGGCAAAGGCCGCCAGCCGTCGTTGTTGAGCTTTATGTCAGACGCATACATCGGCAAGGTGCGCAGACGGATCTCTTTCGAGTTTTCGTTACGTAGATTCCACCAGACCCGATTGATTCCCGCTCTGACCGTGCCGCGAATTGTCTGCACCGAATTACCACCGGCGTCGAGGATCTTGACTTGCGCTTCGCGCGGCGCGGACTTCAGGTAGTAATTGATGTCGGCTCCGTAGGGCGGATTCTGTCCCGCGGTGGGATCGTCTGATGAAGCGTACGGCACAGTGATGCCCCGGAAGCGATAGGTATGATGCACCGGAAATAGAAACGCATTCGCGTTCTTCACCTGATCGTTCATTTGCTGGATCGGCGTCAGGTCATCAAGAATCCAGAAGCCGCGACCGTAAGTCGAGATCACCAGATCGTTAAAGTGCTCCTGCACCGTGATCCAATAAACCGGCGCATGCGGCAGATTGAATTGCAGCGGCTCCCAGTTTTCACCATCGTTGTATGAAACGTAGATTCCGTTTTCGGTGCCGACATACAGCAGGCCCTGGCGCGTTGGATCTTCGCGAACGCAATGTGCGTAACTCAGCATTGATTTCGGGATGCCATTGACGATCAACTTCCAGGTTTTGCCAAAGTCATTCGTCTTGTAAATCCAGGGATCGCGGTTATTTTCCTGATGGCCATCGACGGTGATATACGCCGTGGCGGGGTTGTAGCGGGACGCTTCGATGTTGCTGACGGTGCCCCACGGCAGCATGTTCGGAATGTTCCTGGTGACGTTCGTCCAGTTCTTGCCGCCATCGCGCGTTAGCTGCACCTGGCCGTCATTGGTTCCCGCCCAGATGGTGCCCGCCGCTTTTGGTGATTCGGCGATAGCAAACACCACGCCGCCGTATTCAACGCCGATATTGTCACCGGTCAAGCCACCCGAGTACCCCTGCTTACTCTTGTCGTTTAAGGTGAGATCGGGACTAATCACTTGCCAGCTGTTACCGCCGTCGGTGGTCTGATGGACATACTGGCTCCCGACATAAACCCTGGTGTGATCGTGCGGCGAAATGGTCAACGGCATCGTCCAGATGAAGCGGTATTTCAAATCGGAAGCGATGTGGCCGCTGGCCTGATCGGGCCACACCTCAACATTGCGCGCCTGTCCGGTTTTTAGATTAAAGACTTCCACGATGCCGCCGACGCTGCCCGATCCCGAAGCCGTGGACCAAATGATGTTGCTGTCCACCAGGTCTGGCGTCGAAAAGCCGCTCTCGCCCCCGGCGATATTGATCCAGGCGCTGCGCGGTATGCCACCGCCGCCGAACCCGCCTGCGCCGGTGCGGCTCGGCCCGCGATATGACGGACCGTCCTGCCGATTGCCGTACACGTAGTAAGGGATTTGATTGTCTACTGTGACGTGATAGAGCTGGCCGTTAGGGAGTTGGATGCGCTGCCAGCTTTGACCGCGCGTCACTGAAAGACTGACGCCGGCATCGTTCGCGACGGCGATGCGGTTGGGCTGAGTGGGATCAATCCAAATGTCGTGGTTGTCGCCTCCGGGACTCGCCTGGAAGCCGCCGCCGCCACCGGGCCCGCCGCCACCAACGCGCGTCAGGCCACCATCGATCGAACGGCTATATGGATTTGTGAGAAAGTGCAGCTCGTTTTCATTATCAGGTGAAACCTCGACGCGGAAATAATAGTGAGTGCGTCCACCCATGGCTCGATCTGAACTGACCATCTTCCAGTTCTGCCCGCCGTCGTCCGAGCGCCAAAGTTTTCCGATCTCGGTTGGTTCGCCGCTCCCGTTAAAGGGAGTGCCATCGCCAACTTCGATCAGCGCATAAATCCTCTTTGGATTTGACCGCGCAATCGCCAGTCCCCACTTTCCGGTCATGCCCGTCGGCAAACCATGTCCGGTGATTTTCGTCCACGTTGCCCCACCGTCATGCGACACAAACAGGCCGCTGCCAGGCCCGCCACTTGTGCGGCCCCAGGTGCGAATCGTCAGCGGCCACATACCGGCGAACAAAGTCTTCGAATCACTCGGATCCATCACCAGATCTGAGCAGCCCGAGTTCTCGTCGGTAAAGAGCACCCGGTCCCAGGTCTTGCCGCCATCCGTAGTGCGAAAAACGCCGCGCTCCTGTTGCGGCCCGTACGCATGACCGACGGCGCACGCCAGCACGATGTCGGAATTCTTCGGATCGATGACAACGTGGCCGATGCGTCCGGTTTTTTCCAATCCCATCAGCTTCCAGGTTTTGCCGGCGTCAGTGGACTTGTAAATTCCCTGCCCCACTGAGATGTGACTCCGAATCCAGGCTTCGCCCGTGCCCGCCCAGACCGTGTTCGGATCCGAGCCGGCAATCGCCAACGATCCAATCGAAGAAACAGGTTGCGCATCAAAGACGGCTTCCCAATGAATTCCGCCATCGACGGTTTTGAAAATTCCACCTGACGCTGAGCCGGTGTAGTAAACGTATGGCTGACCCGGCACGCCGACGATCGATGAAACGCGATTGCCCACCGGCCCAATGTAGCGCCAGCGCAGGGGATCGAGATTTTGTAGCTGCGGTTGTCCCCACGCGGCCGCGGTTGTCATCAAAATGAAAACGGAAGCCAATAGTATTCGAACCAACGGGTTTGTCGTCATGATTAACCTCGGGAAGACCACATGATGTTTTGTTAGATCCGGTGTGTTGCTGACACCGCAGAAGTGACAGTTGCGTGGATGCTTCTACCGAGATTCACACTCAAAGTCAACAAAAATTCTTGACGCATTGCAGCCAATTCGGCGGAACGGTAATCTAAGAATTAGGCACGAAAATATTTTGCAGACGCGTCGCGTCTGAAGTCGCCAGCCGGTAGAAATCCGGCTTCTAAACAAATTCAATGGAGATTCATGCCTGAAGCAAATAAGAAGGCCCTGATCGTAGTAGATGTACAGAATGATTTTTGTCCCGGTGGTTCGCTCGCCGTCGCACACGGTGATGAAGTCGTCGCCCCACTGAACCAGCTTATAAAAGAATTCCTCGATCGCGGGGAACCAGTTTACAAGACCCGGGATTGGCATCCACCGCAAACGAACCATTTCGCTGCCTATGGAGGCGTTTGGCCATTTCACTGCGTCCAGAACACTCAGGGCGCCGAGTTTCATCCGGACTTGGTGGACGATCCGCGCATTACCGTCATCTCAAAAGGCTTCGACGATACCGCTGACGGATACAGCGGCTTTGACGGCACAAATCTGGGTGAGTTATTACGGGAAGAAGGCGTGGCAGAGATTTGGGTCGGCGGACTAGCCACTGACTACTGTGTCAAAGAAACCGTAATCGATGGCGTACGCAAGGGATTCAAAGTTAAAGCACTCGCCGACATGATGCGGCCCGTGAATGTGAACCCAGGGGACGGCGCAAAAGCCGTCGCAGACATGCGCGACGTAGGCGCTGAGATCGTCGGGAATGAGGATCTGGCAGCCGGAGCCTCAAAGTTTTGAATTTTGACGGCGACAATCCGTAATTCAAAATTCAGACTTCAAAACTCAGAATTCTTTTTTCAAATTCCACCCTTCCGCCTGGGCCAGCCGGGGAGTATTATCTCACCTCAATGGGTACCCTGAACTTTGATCGCTATCACGCCGCGATGGGCGACGCCTCCTACAAGAACGTCACGCGCGTCCACGATCAGCCGTTAAGCGAGATGACCGCGACCTTTTATGTGACGCAGCGCAAGTTGCCATTCGCTCCGGTGCTGGGTCATGAAAGGTTAATTCGGCTGCTCGTCGACAGTCAGCTTGATCGGCCGCGGTTGCGATTTCTCGAACAGGATCGCGGCGGTTTGCAACGATTCGCTAAAGCCATCGAAGACATTCAGTTCGCCGGCACCATCCGGGCAGTGAGGCCGGGCACCATCATGTTCCCGCAGCAACCCATTGCCGACATCACCGGCAAATTCGGTCTCACCCAGGCTCAGGAGATCAAATTCGAGCACGCGTTTGACTTGCCAATGACCACCGCGAGCACCGCCATGCAATTTCGCATGGCCGCGGGCGATCGCTGGCTTTCAGATTTCTCTTTACGCCGCAACGGCGACATTGAGCGGGCGGTCGACATCGCCACTTACGCTTTCATCGGCGGCTTTAATGACACCTCGAATATGGAAGCCGCCCACCGTCTCGACATTCCGGCGGTCGGCACCATCGCGCACTACTGGCAGCAGGCTTTTCTGGAATATTTGTACGAGCCCGAAATCGAAACCCGAACCGGACAGCCGAAGCATTTCGAACAAGTCGCTTTCGAAAGATGGTTGGACGCGAATCCGAACGGCACCACCCTGTTGCTGGATACGGTTGATGTTTATACGGGCGCGGTGCACGCCGCCATGGCGGCGACTTCCAATGAAGCACGGCGCAAAGCGTTCAAGGGTTTCCGCGTCGATTCAGGCGACCTGGCGGAACTTGGAAAATGGTGTCTGGAATTTTTCGAAGCGAACGGATTGACTGGACTGCGGCCGAACCTGACCGGCGATCTCAACGTCGAAAAAGTCACGAAGATCGTGGCTGAATTTCCTGAAGTGAGCGGTTTCGGTATCGGCACCAAACTTTCGAGCGAGGTCAAGAACGTGGCCGGGGTGATTTTCAAAGCCTGCGTCATCAACGGCCTGCCCACTCTGAAGGCCTCAAATTCCCTCGACAAGACGACGCTGCCGGGTTGCTTGCAGGTGTTTCGCGGTGTCGATGGAGATGGTAACTACGTCGCCGACGTAACCGCATTGGACGATGAACAGGTAGAGATTCCGGGCGCCGTCAATGTTACCCGGTTAATCGAGCCCTTCTGGGACAATGGGCAGTATTCGCCAATTCCTTCAATTGAAAAGCAGAAAGCTTTCGTCGCGGATCAGATGAACAGATTCTCGGACCTTCACAACTACCCGCGAAACTTGAGCGATCGCTTGACCAAGCTGCGCGATGAATTGACGGCAAAGATGCGCGCCGACAACTCAGGCTGGGAAAAGATTTTGAAATTGCCTGAAGATGTACCCGAGGTGCTGCTCACTAGTTAAGCATGCGCTTCCACGTCCCACACTCTCATCCGCCGCTTCGCACATTCTCGCTCGCCGCTTTGCTGGTCCTCAGCGTTTCAGTGAAGCCGGCGCAGAACTCATTTCCGGAACCGCCCCACGACTTAACGAAAATCTACTACCTTTCTGACAAGAATGAATTGGCAGCTCTGCCTTTCGAAACTGGCGCCGCCACTGCGAATGTCTTTCAACCCGCGGTCGAAGACAAAGTAACTCGTATGCGGGTTGCCGGCGGCACGGCGCAGACAGAACTAACCAACGAACAATTGCGTTTCTTTGTTTTCGTTGCCGACCGCATGGATCCGCCACCGCATCAACTAGTGCGACTGTCGGCGGGCAAAACCGAGCGTTCCTTGAAGATATCCTTGCTGAAAGGGCGCAAGGGTTATGCCCCGTTTGAGGAAGACAACATTCGTTTGCAGAGACGATTACTCAAGCGGATGAGCGTTCCGGCCGGGCCAACCAGATCGATCTTCGTGAACTACATGGAACTGCGGCCGCTCCAGCCATTGCGGCCCGGTGAATATGCCATTGTGGGAGATTCTCTCGCCGACGTGGCGACGTTTCGCGTGAAGTAATAAGACTAGTCGTCGGTGTGCAGCGCCGGCGTGGACGGAGGGGCCTCGGATGGCGCGGACGATTCGCCGCGGCGCGTCGGAGCTAAACGTCGCGCTAAACTCGTGAGGGGCGAGGCCACTCTTGCGGTCGCGGCCGCAAACTTTCGCCATCGCGCCGTCGAGTGCAAATCATCGAGCAACGAATACACCACCGGCGTGGCAATCAAGGTCAGCAACAGCGATAAGGACTGTCCGCCGATCACCACAATCGCGATCGAACGTCGTTCTTCCGCGCCCGGACCTGTGCCCAGCGCGAGTGGCGCCATGCCGGCGACCAGGGCCAGCGTCGTCATCAGAATGGGCCGCAGCCGGTCTCGGTTCGCCTGGAGGATCGCGGCGCTGCGCTCCATGCCGAAAGCGCGCAGATTGTTCATGTGATCGATCTGCAAAATTGCGTTCTTCTTCACGACGCCAAACAGCACTAACACACCCAAAGCCGAATAGAGATTGAGCGTGTCACCGGTCATCCAGAGCGATAGCAACGCAAACGGAACTGATAGCGGCAGGCTGAGCAGAATCGTGAGCGGGTGAATGGTGCTTTCGAACTGCGACGCGAGAATCATGTACATGAAGATAATCGACAGTAGAAAAGCCCAGAGAAATTCGATGAATGTCTTTTCGAGCTCGCGTCCGCGGCCCGCCACCGTCGTCGAATACGCGGCCGGCAGATTCATCGCCGCCGTCGCCTTGCGCAAAGCGTCCAGACGATCTGCCAGCGCAAATCCCGGGGCCACACCGGCGCGCATGGACGCCTGCCGCTGTCGATCGAGACGATCAATGCGCGAGGGACTGATGTCCTCTTTGATGTCCACGAGATTATCTACGCGCACCAATCCGGCGCGGGTTGAAGGCACGTACAAGCGCGAAATCGTCGCGACGTCTTTACGATCAGGTTCAGACAGCCGCAGCTGCACATCGTAATCTTCATTCACCGAAGGATCGCGATAACGGGAAACGCGATCGTCGCCACCAACCATCAGGCGCAAGGCCGTCGAAATATCAGAGGTATCTACGCCGAGATCCGCGGCGCGGTCGCGATTGATGTGCACCCGCAGCTCCGGCTTGTCCAGCTTCAGCGTCGTATCGGCGTCAACGATTCCGTCGATTTCCTTAGAAACGGTTTTCAGCCGCAACGTGTCCGCGAATTTAGCCAACGCTTCGAGGTCCGGCCCGCGAAATACAAAGTCAATATCGTTGTTGCCGCCGCCGATATTGAATGACGGCGCGTTGCGCACGCCGAAACGGAACGGAGCATACTTCTGCATGCGCCGGCGCACTTCCGACATCACGTCCCGCTGCGTGTAGTTGCCGCGAAAGGCTGCCAGTGGATGGCCGGCCCTAAGCGAGTTCCAGAGCTTGGTAAGTGAGAAGGTGCGCTCTTCGTGGGGCGCGATACGCACGTACACCCCGCCTTGATTGACCGCGCCGAGGAATGAGCCACCCGACGATGATTGAATCAGGCGCACGCCGGGCGTCTCCATCAGATCTTTTTCGATGGCCCGCATCGTCTGATCCATAGCATCGATATTCGTCCCCTCGGGCCCGGTCACGTTTACATCAAACTCGGCTTCATCAACGTCCGTGGGGATGTATTCCTGCTTTACGATCCGGTAGAGCGGAACGCTCGACAGGGCGACGGCCAGCGCCACCACCGCGACGGCAATCCGGTGTCGCATCGCGAAGCCCAACATCCAGGAATACGAACGATCGATGTATGAATAGAACCCTCGCCGAGAGGAAGCGGATGCCACCGTGTCGTGATGATGATCGTGCGAATGGCCGGCCGCAGCATCTTCTGTCCGCAGCAGCCGCGCGCTCATCATGGGCGTCAGCGTGAACGAAACCAGGAGGGAAACCAGGACGGCCACCGCGGCCGTGATGCCGAACTGAAACAGGAAGCGGCCGGAAATTGACGACATGAACGACACCGGCAGAAAGATGACCACGAGCGAAAAGGTCGTGGCCATGACTGCCAAACCGATGTCGGCGGTGGCTTCTTTCGCGGCGCGCATTGCGGTCATGCGCTTCTCTTCTACGAAGCGGAAGATATTTTCGAGCACCACGATCGCATCGTCGATCACCACGCCGACCATCAGTACGAGCGCCAGCATGGTCACGCCATTGAGCGTAAAATTCATCGCCCGCATCATCGCAAAGGTCGAAATGACGGAACACGGAATGGCCACCGCCGCGATCAAAGTCGAGCGCCAGGAACGCATGAATAGCAGCACGACCAAACTCGCGAGAACGCTACCCAGCACCAGGTGGCGGGTGATTTCGTGCAGCGCCGCGCCGATGTAACGCTCCTGGTCGCGAATAATCTCCACCTTGATATCAGAAGGCAGTTGCGCCTTGACGCGATCCAGTTGCTGCTTGGCGTTGTGAATTACTTCAACCGTGTTCGCGCCTGATTGCCGGCGGACCTCGATAGTGACGGTTGGCACCCCGTTGAGCCGCGCGATGGATCTAACTTCCTTGGTGCCATCCTCGACGCGACCGATATCGCGAAGCTTAACCGGCGCGCCATTGATGTTCGCGACCACCAACTCTTCCATGTCGCGCGGATTGGTGTAGCGGCCGAGGGTGCGGAGCACGAGTTCGCGCTTGTTGGTCTCGACATTGCCGCCCGGAACGTCGGCGTTCTGCCGCTGCAATGCGTCGCGGACTTTGGTGATGGGAATCTTGTACGCAGCCAGTCGCTCAGCATCGATCCAGACATTGATGGCGCGATCGAGTCCGCCCACCACATCGACTTCGCCCACGCCGCCGGCGCGTTCCAGTTGCACCTTCACAACCTTGTCGGCGTATTCGGTCAGCTCGCGAATCGAGCGATCGCCGGAAAGGGCGATAGTCACGATGGCGGTGCTGTCGTTATTGAATTTTGCAATGACAGGCGGCTTGGTATCCGGAGGCAAATCGCGCACGACCGTGGCGACGCGATCGCGAACGTCCTGCGCAGCGGTGTCGATGTCGCGGTTGAGATTGAAGGTCGCGAGCACGATCGAACTTCCCTGCACCGAGACGGACCGCAGGTTGTCGATGCCATCGACGGTGTTGACGACTTCTTCAATGGGTTGCGAGACGAGCGTCTCCATTTCTTCGGGAGACGCGCCGGGAAGCTGCGTGCGCACACTTACGGTCGGCAGGTCGACGGATGGAAATCGATCCACGCCGAGTTTGAAATAGCTCGCCGATCCCACGACGACCAGAGACAACACGATCATCGCGGCAAAGACCGGTCGGCGGATACAAATTTCGGCCAGCTTTTGCATTACTCTGTCGCGGTCACGCTTTGACCCGATTGCAGATTTCCCGGATCCAGCACGACGGACTGCCCGGTATTCACACCGGATTTTATTTCGATCCAGTTGTCGCCGCGCCGGCCGACGGTTACCGTCTTCTCCACCGCCTTGCCGTTCTCGATGATGATCACCTTGTCGATACCAGCGAAGGTCACCAGCGCATTCGTCGGAACCGTAACCGCAGTGTTCGTTTGGTTGGTGACGATCTCGGCCTTCACAAAAGCGCCAGGACGAAGACGGCCCTGGTTGCGCACGTCGGCTTCCACGGACAGCACGCGATTCTGCTCACTGATGGTTGGGCTGAGACGTTTGATTTGGCCGAGGTACGATTCCGGATCGCCTTCGACCGTCACCCGCACGCTTTGGCCCATGCGGACGGAGTGCGATTCCCGTTCCGGGACTTCAACCCGCAGGCGGAGAGGATCGATGCGCACCACCATCACGACTGGCGCGCCGGCAGCCAGATACTCACCGGCGCTGGCTTTCTTTTCCTGCACGACACCATCGAGCGGTGAATAGACGACCGTATCGGCCAGTTGCTGTTTGGCAAGCGCCAACTCGGATCGTCTCTGCGCGAGCAGTCCCTGCCGATTGCGAATCTCTTCCAGCGAATCCTGATAGCGGCTCAGAGCGACCTTGTATTCGGAATCGACGGAGTCCCACTCCGCGCGCGGCGTAATCCCCTGCTCGACCAGTTTAGTCGCGCGGTCGCGCTTAACCTTCGCGTCATCGAGCACCGCTTTCGCTTGTCTCACGGTCCCGGTTTCTTCGGCGGTTACGCGATCATCAGTGCCGTCCGGCGACAGGCCAAGACGCGCGCGGGCTTGTGACAAGGCCGCCTCAGACTGCTGAACGCGCAGCTTGTACTCCTGCTGTTCGAGTTGCGCAATCACTTGCCCCTTGCGCACGACGCTGCCGAGATCCACGTTAATCGTTTCCAAACGACCAGGCACTTTCATTCCGACGGTAGTCTGATCGTACGCGGCCAGATTCCCGTTAACGGTCACGGTTTCGCCAATCGGAATCTCGGCGACCTTGACGGTCTTGACCTGGCGTGGCTGTGATTTGATATCTGACGTCTTGCCCGAGGCGGGGTAATCGCTCTTGCAGGCCGTCGTCGCAATGAGCAACACGGCTGCAGCGGAAAATACGAACGTGCGCCAAATATTAAAGGAATTGAAGAAAAACATTACTCGAAATTAGTTGCCCAGCGGATCGTAGTTTAGCACGCGTCAGGTCAATACGCCGCCGCGCGCAAAAAGGTTACATTGAGGCTTTTGTAAACTTATCTAAGAAACTGTTTGCGCTTGCTGCTGAGCCAATGTTAGTCCGACTTCGCAGGTTCGGGCTTCATCGTTGAGGCAATGACTGGGTGAGGATTGTCAGCCTGGCGGTATCAGATGCAATTGCGACGTAGCTGGATACGAGGGCCGTGCCCTCTCTTACGGTCGGGCTTGGGCTACGGGTGATGGTTTGCCCCAGTCGTCTTCGAAGACAAATTCGCTGATCGGCTTACGTTGTCGCGGGCCCACCTCCTGTTCACGGAAGGTCTCAGGCAGCACGTCAGAATCGGCAGCGTAACCGATCGCTACCGCCGCGACCGGCTCAAACCCGTCGGGCACGTGAAAGGTTTCTCTGACTTTGTCGACTGAGAAGCCGGCCATTTGATGTACGAAAAGACCAAGCGCAGTCGCCTGCACCAGCATCGTCGCCATCGCTAACCCTACATCGTGAAACGCATGCCGGTTCGGCTTGCCGTTCTTTGCGAAATTCAATTTTGCCACGGAGACCATTAACACCGGCGCGAGCCGAGCCCACTGCTGGTTCTTCTCCACCAGACAACTCAACATTTGTGCATGTCGTTCCGCATGATCCTTCGTAGTCACGATGAATGACCACGGCTGTTCATTGAACGACGACGGCGCCCAACGCGCGGCCTCGAAGAGGCTGGCGAGTTTTTCCGGCTCGACCATTCGATCTGAGAACGCTCGTGGACTCCAACGACGGCGGATGATTTCTTCAATCGGATAATCGGTAGGTGCTGGTTTTTCCATGGCACTAACAATAGGTCGAATACATGTCGCCAATGTCACAAGGATCGGGAAAGGGTCAGTACCATTCTTGTAAGGAATGGATCAAGCACGCGGTACTCTTGATCGACTATTTCGCGTTCAGATGTTACCCGCCAAAGCTCTTGCGGAAAAGATACGACAGCTTAATGAAAAACGTGCGGCCGTTGCGACGGAAACCCGGCTCGAACTGCGAGGTGAAGGGGTTGAGCCCGTTGTAGGTGAGGTCGTCGTTGTAACCAATGTAAAAGGCAGTCCCCGGATTCGGAGTGTAGCCGAACAGGAACTGGCCGCGGGCATTCGATGACAGAGTGTCATAGTCGACTCGCGCGCGCGCAAATATAAAGCGGCTGAACTGATAGGTCGCGTGTAAAGAATAAATGTTGTCCTGGAACGCGAGTAACCCCGTGTCGTTGCGCCGCAGTTTGCTCTGCGTGAAGTCCATGGAAATATTCAATGGCTTCGTCGGCTGATACTGTACCCCAATCTCAAAATTGAGCGCTGAGCCGGGACCGGGATCGAGCGCGGCGTCCGGATCGGCCAATCCGGCCGGACTTACGCGAATGAATTTCGGCAGTGCGCCAAAGTCATAATCGAAGCTGTTGTAGCTGAAGTTGAAATTTGCGTTGATCGAAACCTTCTGATTCGGCTTGGTCCCTCCGTATACGTAAAAGCCATACTGCGAGGTCGAGCGCTCCGGCCGCCCAAAGAAAGCTCCCGAGTGAGTCGCGGTACGTTTGAGTCCAAACTCTTCTTCGAAGACACGCTCGTAACCGTTATTGAATCCGAAACCCAAGTAGGTGTTACGCTGAAAACTGAGGCTCATGCTGATTTCGTGAAAGAAATTCTGGCTCAGTCCCTGCCAATTGAAGTTGGTACCCAGGTTGTCGTTGATGTTCCAACGAATCAGCTTCGCCTTCGGCTTCTGCTCCGACGCGTAGCCAACATAGCCGCCCGCATAATTTGTGTTGAGCCGGCGCGTGAATCCCAAATCCGCACGATAGTCCTGCGTTTGCCCGTTGCCGTTGGCGCCGTAATAGAAGTTTCGTCCATCGCGATTGTAACTCCAGCGATACGCCAGGCCATTGCCGGTTCGATAGTAGCTGTTGGTCTCAGATGGACCGGTAGGATTACCATCAGCATCACGATCGAAACCAACGAAACAGCCATCTGACGGACCTGGGCGATGTGCATCCAGCGCAGGTTCGAAAAAGCATCGACGCGAGGTCGAGCCCGCCACTTGAAAGCGGAACGTCTTCTGTTTGCTGATTTGGATGCGGCCGTCGATGCCGCCAAGCTGGTTGTGCTTCTCGATAAAGTTGTAACTGGTCATCACCAGGCCGATGTAGGACTGTTTGCCGACGTCGCGCTTCAGACGCAGGATGCCGACATACGCGTTCTTATCGATGAATCTGGCGATGCTGGCCAGCGAAACTGGATCCTGTTGCCGATCCTCTTCGCTGAAATTGCCGGGCGCGTTGTCGCTCGCCACCAGCAGCCCGAAAGTGTTCTTGCCCCGTTTGCCTGAGAGCTTGACCGCGAGGTCGGGATCGACAATCGCGCGTGTGTGCACTGCCTGAATCGGCGTCTGAAAAATGTCGATGCCTTCGAGAAAGAACGGCCGCTTCTCTTCAAAGAAAATCGGGAAGCGTTGATTGGCGGTAACCACGGTCTGATCGGCTTCGACCTGGGCGAAATCTGGATTCACAGCCAGGTCGAGCGTTACCGTCGGCGTAATGCCGTACTTTGCGGTCACCCCCACGTCCAACTTCAAGGGATCATTCTGAAAGCGACCGGGATCGAGGAGTGTCGGATCCCCGTCTAGTTGCGCCGGCGTCAACGTGGCCACCCGCTTGCCGCCTTTGGAGACCGTCATGCTGGGAATTACTTCCAGCGTGTGCTCCGTAGAGACGCCTTCCAGCCCGGTGATGTGACCGGCCTGACTCAACAACGAAGAGATATCCCGAGAGTTGGGCATCCAGGAATCGATCTCGTCATTAAAACGATCGATATTGCGCCAGATGTGGATTCCCCAGAGCTTTCCCTTACCGGCTTCGTAACGCAGTGACTTGAAAGGAATCGCGACTTCGAGGGTCCAGCCATCGCTCACGATCATGCCTTTCGATTCCATGACGATGTCAAAGCTGAAATCCTGACCCTCGCCTTCGGTCATAATCGCGTCCCCTTGCACGCCCAGCGGGTTCCAACCGAGAAGGTACGCGCGACGCTGGTCGTTGAACGTGTCCAGAAAAATTCGAACGTTATCCTCGTTGAAGATCTCGTCTCGTTTGGCGACGGTCGCGCGAATTTTGTCCGGTTCGTCGTAACAATGAAAAGCGAGGTAAAGCGTGCGGGCGTCATATCCGAGCATCGCTTCCGTGGGTTTCGAAGGCGCGATGTTATCGCCGGGGTTGGTCTGATAGAAATCTTTGAAGACCACGGCCGTCTTCCATACTTCGTCGTCGAGTTTGCCGTCGATTACAGGTGGTTGATCAAAGCGAGGAACGATGATTGGCTTAGCTTTTTCCAGCGGGATGGCGACGGTGTGTTTCACCGCATTGGTTTTGCCGGGCGAAGGCGAGGCAGACTGCCCCGCTGCAGCAATGCAAAAGCAGAGCAGCAATCCGATGGGGGCGAATCGCTTCGTATTCTTCACACCGAGCTTACCTGTGAGTAGACGGTATTTCGCGCGAATAAGTTAACTTGCTGAAGGTCGCCTGGGGACTTGGGACTCTGCAACGACTTTTAGACGACAAACTCCCGCAAACTGTTCCACTTTTTTACGCAGGGCTATGGAAAATTGTTTTGGCTGAGGTCGAGCTTCGAGCCGTCACCCGAAACTCTTGCGGAACAGGTAGGACATCTTAATAAAGACCGTCCGGCCGTTGCGGCGGAAGCCGGGCTCCAGTTGACCACTGAAGGGGCTATAGCCGTTGCGCGTGAGATCGTCGTTGTAGCCCATATAAAGCGCCGTGCCCGGATTCGGCGTCCAGCCGAACAGGAATTGGCCTTTGTAACTCGACGCGAGAGAATCGAAATCGATGCGACCGCGCGCGAAGATGAACCTGGTGAATTGGTACGTGGCTTTAGCTGAAATTATGTTCTCGTCGAAAGCCACCCGATCGGTGTCGTATCGGCGCAGCTTCTGCTTGGTGAAACTGAGATTGATGCTTAGCGGCCTCGAGGGGGTGTAGTTTATGCCGCCGTTGAAATTGAAAAAACTGCCGGGGCCTGGATCCTGCGGAGCAAAGCACTGGACCGGCAACGACGTCCCTTTGGGGTAGATGGCCGGATTGCAAAGACCAACAGACGCGGCAAAGCGCTGAGTAAGGGCCGGGATACTAACGCGCGGATATTTCGGTCCCGCGCCAAAGTCGTAATCCAAATTCCCGTAGGATTGGTTGATGAAGAAATTGAAATTAAATTTTTTGTTTATATTCGACTGGGCCCAGAGATATGCGCCGCTGTTGGGATGTGAACGTTCCGCGTCATCTCCCCAGAAGGTGCATTGGTTTAGTTTAGCGCAACCAGTCCCAAAGAATTTTCGAGTCGGACCGAACTCTTCTTCAAAGACGCGTTCGTAACCGATATCGACGCCGACACCGATTGAAGTCTGTCGCGGAAAGTTCCACTGCATCTGCGTCTCGTTGTTATAAACCTGCAGGTTGCCACTCCAGTCAAAGTTGGTGAAGAACGAGTTGTAGGCCCGCCAGGAGATCAGCTTCGCTTTAGGGTGCGGCTCCGAATTGTAACGAACAAAAAGATTGTGATTGTTCGTATTGACGCGGCGATTGAAGCCGAGATCGGAACGGTAATAACGCGTGCGGCCCACGGTTGAATACTCATAACCAAAGTGGCGGCCGCTCATGTTGTAGTCGGTCGCATAAATGAACCCGTTCTCGGGCCGGCTAAATGACCGGCCTTCGTCCGGATAAAAGTAGTTCTCGCGCGAATGCGTGAACAGCACCTGGGCGTTGAAGGTGGTGACTTTGTTGATGCGGAGCTTCGTATCCAACCCGCCAAGTTCGTTGTATTGATCGACGAAGCGGCGATAGGTGCCGAGAAACCCGATAAACGAATCCTGCTTACCAATGTCATGCTTCAGCCGCAGAATTCCGGCGCTGGCATTCTTGTCGATAAAGCGCGAATTGGCCGTCAATCGCTCCTCGGCCGAGTAATTGCCCGGCGCATTATCGGAAGCGACAATCAAACCGAACGTGTTGCGATCGACTTTGCCCGTCAGCTTCACCGCATAGTCAGGATCGACGATCGTGCGGGTATGCACCGCGGCGATTTGGGTGTTGAAGATGTCGATGCCTTCCAGGAAAAACGGGCGCTTCTCGGGAAAGAAAATAGGAAACCGCTGGTTCGCAGTGACCACCAACTGGTCGGCTTCCACCTGTGCGAAGTCAGGATTCAACGCAAAATCGAGCGTGACATTCGGAGTGATTGTGTATTTGCCCGTCAAACCGGGATCGAGGTGAATCGGTTCGTTCACCATGCGGCCGGGATCGAGCATGCCCGCATTCAGCTGCGCCACCGATAGCGTCGCCTTGCGTTTGCCGGTTTCAGATACGGTCAGGCTGGGAATCAATTCGAGGGTGCGCTCGGTAGAAATCCCGTCGAACCCGGTGAGATGTCCCTCCTGTTGTAACCAACTGGAATTGTCCCGGCTGATCGGCATCCACATGTCCAGTTCGTTATTGATGCGCTTGATACGGCGCCAAAAGTGCACGCCCCAAAGCTTGTCTTTGCCCGCGACATACCGCAGCGACTTAAACGGGATCGCGACTTCGACGGTCCAGCCGTCGGAAGTCACCATGCCCTTCGATTCCATGACGATGTCAGGATTGAAGTCTTCACCGTAGTCAGTCCAGCTGCCGTCAGCCTGAATGCCGAGTGGATTGAAATCGAATTCGTAAGCCTTGCGTCCGTCGTTGAAGGTATCGAAGAGGATGCCGACGTAATCGTCGTTGAAGATGTTGTCGCGCTTCGCGATCGTCGCGCGAACCTTGTCAGGCTCGTCGTAACAAAGAAACGCGATATAGATGAACTTTGCGTCGCGTCCGAGAAAAACCTCCGTAGGTTTTGACGGCGCGATGTTATCGCCGGGCTGGACTTGATAGAAGTCCTTCAGGACCGCGGCGCTCTTCCACACTTCGTCATCGAGTTTGCCATCGATAACCGGCGCCTTGGTGAATTTGGGCAGATTCACCGGATTCTTTTTTTCCAGGGGTAGTTCAATTCCGGATTTGGGTGTCGTCGCAGCGTGGGCGGATTTGCTCTCAGGCTTCGGCGAGCTGGCCGGCGGTGCAGGCGTGACGAGTGAAGATTGAGCAAAAGACGGAGCTACACTGAGAGCTAATAGGCTGATTAATAAAATTGACTTTTTCATTTACCTGCTGGCGCAACTTCGAGGCAGCGCCTTAAAACTATTGGGTAGTGATTAGAACAACCCGTTCGGGAATGAGACGAACAGTGGGTCTACGTTCGCCCTCTTTTTAAAGTTCGTCGCCGGGGGGACTGTTTACAACTCTTTACAAATCGTGGGGGCAATAGCCGGAGCGGTAGCGATGGGATCAAACTGCCGTCATAATCTGCTTGATCCCATCGCTACCGCTCCGGGTACTGCCGCGACAATCGTCTTCTCAAAAACTCAAACGCAGTTGAGCAAAGATGCGTCGATTACCTGCACCTTGACTGCCGCTCGGACCAAAACCACCGTACTGGTTCACGTTAAGGGATTGACCAAAGTAGGGCGATGACAGATTTCCCACCGGGTTCCCCAGATTCACATTATTAAAAAGGTTCAGGAAGTTAAGCGACGCCTGCAGCGTGTAACGCTTAGCTTCGGGCTGTCCCGCAGGCCGCGCCGCCGCCGGAGCGCCACCACCACCAGCGGGCGCTGCCGCTGCATGCTGATTCTTAACCGGCGCTGCGGCTTTGCTGGGCTGGGTCGACGGCATGTCGCCAAACATCCAGGATTTCATCACGCGCAGGTTGACCGAGAAAAATCCCGGGCCGTGTCCGTAATTGCGCGGGATGAGTTTCTCACCAGGCGCCGGACGCAGATTGAAATTGCCAAACCGCGTGCAGATGATGTTTACGGCCGGATTCGCGCAATTGGTTCCTGCCGGCGCGAATGACGGCCGCTCGGTGAAAAGATCATCGCCATTGATGTCCTGTCCGGTAATGATATTGAACGGGCGACCGGTGCCGGCGTTGATAAATGGGTTCAGCGAGATTCCATACCACGGCAGATTGAAAGTCCCGAACGCATTAATCCGATGACGCATGTCGCCGCCGGAACGGCCGTACTCGCCACTCATGTCATACATGTTCACCGGAAACAGTCCGCCACCCTGGCCGTCGCTGTTGTTGTTCGATTTACCCCAGTTGTAATTCGCCACAAACGAAATCGATTTCGAGAAGCGGCTATTGACGCTGACGAAGATTTGTTCCTGATTGTAGGAAGCAGTTGCTTCGTATTGATAAATCTCGCCAACGTTCCCGAACGGCCGGATGCCGTTGGCGTTGGTGGCGGTAATCGATCCCGGCAGTGGCTGATTGATGTCGCGCGCGCGAATGACGTGCGTGATGTGCAAGTAATAGGCGCCGGCCGTCAGCGTCGTGCGCTTCGGCAGTTGCCGCTCGATCTGCATCGCCTGGAACAGAAATGTGGGCGTATGCAGCAGCGGATCGACTTGCCACCTGATCGTCTGCGATGCCGGCAACGTGTTCACGGGCGGCACATTCGGGAAAGCGTCAAGCGGAGAGATCACCGGCGGCACAAACTGACCGTTTACAAATAACGGTGTCTCGCTGACGCTGAACTGTTGCGTCGTCACCCCATCGAAACGATTCGCTTGCAGCGTATTGAATTCATTAAAACGGTTGTAGAAGATTCCGGCGCCCACGCGAATCACAGTCTTCGGCGGCTTGCCCCCCGCGGCCGCGCCCGGTGACCAGGCAATGGCAATTCGCGGAGCCACGTTGGGGCTGTGAGTATTGGTCTGGTACTCATAGCGCAAACCGTAGCTGAACAGCAGATTCGGCCGCAGCTTCCAGTCATCCTGCGCATAGAAACCAATGTCGTGCTGCGTGACCGTCGCCAGCGGGTTCCCGGTAGTGATCGAGAAGATCGACGCGCCGCCGCCAAGCGTGCGTATCTGCGTGGGCGTCAAACCCATCTGTTGATAGAGCAAGGTGCGGCGATACCGTTCCAGACTGTCAACGAAAACCGGAGGCGCAGTCAGGATCGGCGCGTTGTTGGCATCGACCTGCGGCACAAACGCGCCGGCAAAGGTATAGGTGCCGCCGAAGTTATTCGGGTTGATGTCATTGATGTTCGTACCACGGACTCGAGCTCCGAATTTCACCGAGTGCGTCTTGTGCTGCCAGCCGAGGAAGTCACTGAACTCCCAACGCTCGAATATGTTGGTGGCATGACCCACCTGCGAGCCGCCGCCGGTAAACGAGCTGCTTACGTTGATAGTTGGTTGGGTATTATCGCCAAAGTTCTCGTTCCGTCCCCGTTGCCATTGGAAACGGGCTTCGTTGAGGAGCGTCATTCCGAGGATGGCCGTTTCGGTTACTTGAATGTTGTGAAAGGTCGATTCCGAGTCATAGGCGCGCTCCGGCAAAGAGAAACCGCCCACGCCACCGTTCTGCGTCTCATCTTTGTTGAAGCTGTAGCGAACTACCAGGATGTTGCGGTCATTCAACTGATAGTCGAGGCGCGGGCCAAGATTGAAGGAGCGTCGCGGCACGACCACGCCGAAACCCAAGTCGACCGGATTCAAATTTGGACCGAGGACCGTCGCCGTCACCAGCGAATTGTCATCGACCTCGAGTCGCTCGATGTTGAAAAAGAACGAAGCCTTCCTGGCGATGATTGGACCGCTCAAGTTGCCACCAAATTGTCGAATTTGAAACGGCGGGCGATTAACCGCGAAAGGATTGCGCGAGTTCAGACTCTCGTCGGTGAAGTTATAGAAGCCGCCGGCGTGAAATTTGTCGGTGCCTGGTTTGGTCAGAATGTCCGTGCGCGTCGAAGGCTGATCGTTTTCGGCCGCGAAAGGATTCTGATTGATGCGAATCTCGCGAATCGAACTCTTCGGTGGGACCGTCCCATTCGAGAATCCGTCAACATAAATTTCGCCGCCGCTGGCCGGTCCGACCGGCGGGCCCGCGAGTGCTTGCAAAGCCGCCGCCAACTCATCAGGATTATCCGGCAGGATGTCGAGATCCTTTCCGGCCACGACTGTCTGATTTCCGTTGGCGGTAGCCTCGACGCTTATTTGTTGTTCTGTGCTGACGGTGACACTTTGTTCGGCAATCGCCACCTTCAGTACTAATTCGAGCGACGCCGCCAGACTCGCAGTTACGCTTACCGGCATTTGCTCAGTGGGCGCAAAGCCCTTCGCGGTGGCCGAGATGTTATAAGTCCCCACGGTCAAACCCTCGAAGGCATATTCGCCATTGGCGTTGGCCGTCGCGATCTTTTGCTCGCCATTGGCGGACGTCAAAGTCACGGTCGCGCCGGAAACCAACCCGCCCAGTTCATCTTTCACCACGCCACGCAAGGTCCCGCGCGACTGCTGCGCCAACAAAGGAGTCGCGAACAGCATCAGCCCGACGAACGCTGTCGTGATCATTTTCAAAATAGTCTTATTTGTGTACACGGCTATTAACCCCCTGAAAGTTGACGCGCGAATTGTCTTTTGATTAACGCGGGGCGTGGGCTAATCGCCCCTGATTAAGGTTACGCAGCCATTTCTGCGGGCTGCCGGCTGGGACGATTGTCAGAATCAAAGAGAAGTTGATAGCGCTTAATCTTGGCGTTCAGCGTGGTGTGCTTGACGCCGAGGAGTCGCGCCGCGCGGGCCTGGTTCCCATTAGTGCGAACTAAAGCTGCGCGAATGAGATCGGCTTCGAATTTCCTGACCTCATCATCCAGGTTCAGAGTCTGACTGGAACTGGATGTGGTAGTCTCTTTGAGACAGTCAACCGCATTGAGTAAATCGATCGCTACCTCGCGCAAAGAACTAAGACGGCTCTCGAACGCTTCGTCGCGCAGGAGATTTGCCGCTTGCCTTGACGTGATTGTGTCTTCCGCTTTCCAAGTAAGTCCGTTCATGTTCCCCCCTTAAATAGCCCCTGAAGTTTTGGTTTGTCACGGATTGAGGGTGGCGACACAGAACCCTCTGGTAATGTTCTGAACGAGACACTGAGCGTACGTTCTCGTTCTCGCTAAAGTTCGTTGCCGAGGAGACTCTTTACAATTCTTAACAAAACCGTGCCGCCTGATTTGGTTTTGCCATCCGACCTGGTTCAACTATTTCGCGAGCAGTTCGTTAAGAAATGCCGCCGCCCGCTCGTCCCTCGTCTGCCCTAACATTTGCACCGCGATTTTCTTCACTTCGACCTTCGGATGATTACGCGCCGTCCGAATCAGAATTGGAATCGCTTCATCTTTCGTGCGGCGCCCGAGCGCCCTGACTGCCTGCTTCTGGAGTTCAAGCTGGGGACTTGAATCAAGGATGTTGGTGAGCGCACCGAGGCTCTTATCACCGGCGATACGACCCAGCCCGCTGATCGCGGTCTTCTTCAGCTCAAGATCGCTTGACCGCATCACCACGTCATTACCGGTTTGGGCGACTTGAATCAGATAGGTGGCCGCAGCATCGTGGTTGTCGTTGCGCGCAATGCCGCTGAGCGCACGTCGCTTCAACTCGCTCGAGGTCATCGTGTCGTAGAGATTCTCGAGGACCGGCAGATTTGTCGCCGCGCGACTCATACCCAGCGCCGTCATCGCTCTTTCTCGCGCGTCACTCGATTCAGTTTGATTGCGCACAATCTCAGTTAGCAGCGTATTCTTTGCCTGACTCTCCGGCGTGAATCCCAACCAATAGATTGCCTGATTGCGAATCGACGCGGGCGCGGGACGCCTGATTAATTCAGTTAGAATTCCCTCGACTCGCGTATCGTCATGCAGCGCCAGCGCGTAGGCGGCGCGTTCCGACAGCCGGTTAACCTCGGGCACACTTGAATCGATGATCGACTTGAGATAATTCAGGCTCTCCTCATTCGTGGCCTTGCCGGCCCAATAAACGGGATAGCTGCTGAACTGATGGTTGCGTCGCAGGTTGTAAACCTCAGCACGCGTAAATCGATCCAGCGCTTTTTCAAAGAGCAAAAACAAACCCAACTCGCGCGTCTCATATTGCGGGTCAGTCATGATCGACCAACCATCGTTCGACCAGGTGACGCTGCCGTTGTCGCTCACAATTTCGAAGTCAACTGCAACACCCGATCGAACTTCGAACTGATAGCCCACCCAAAACAATTGCGATTGCCCGCTGGCCTTGCCTTGCGCAATCGCGTTATCAATCTTCGCTTTCAAGTTCGCGCCCTGAGCGGGCGTGAAGCTGTTTGTCTGCTGAGCAGCGACTCCGATTGCGACACTGAGTCCGATACAGATCGCGAAAAATAATCTCGGTAATCTAAACACCGCAGTCCTCCGGTTTGTGGCAGTTCCAATTTTGGGCAACACCTCGCCCGTCAAGGCAAACAACTCCTGATTCGAGCCGGGCCGAAGCCCGGCTCAAATTCGGTTTACCGTGTAGTCAGGTCGTTACTGCTTGAGAAGCTCTTCGAAGAACTGAATCACCGCAGGATTCTTGTTCTTGCTTGCGAGCAGCATCACGATCCGGCGCTTGCGTTCGATTGGCGTCTGGGGATTTCTGGCGATCGAGATTAGCTTGTCGATTACCTTTTGATCGTTGGAGTAAGCCAACGAATTGAGAATCTGGTCCTTGATGGTCTCGTCCTTTTCCGAATCATAGAGACTCATCAAAGCATCGATGTAGTTGGTGCCGCCCCGACGTCCGAGCCCGCTGATTGCTGCTTTGCGCAACTCAACGCTGTCGGCGCTGCGCGCAATCTGCAACAGCCGCTCGCCGGCCCGCTCACTGCGACGACGGGTCAGACCGCTCATCACAGACTTCTTAATTTCAACGTCACCACCATCGTAGATTTTGAACAGAGCATCGACCGCGGGCTCGCCCGGTCGATCAGCAATACGCGCGATGGCCGTCTTGCGCAGCGGCAACGGTTTCGTACTGAGCGCAATGTCGGCCAGGATGTTGGCAGCGCGTGCGCCCGTGTGCTGGCTTAGCGCGTACATGGCCGCTTCGTTGATTTCGGTCTGCGGCGCGTTCAGCGCGAAGTCGCGCAGGGCATCAATAACGCTCTCATCGTTGGTTGCGCCAAGTAGCGAGATCGCGCGGGCGCGCACCTTGAGGTCGGGATCATTCTGCGCCGAGCCCATAATGGTCGGAATCACAGTCTTGCCGCCATTGCGAGCCAGCACTGTCAAGGCCGCGCGCCGGCAAGGCGGTGTCTGGCCCGAGTTCGGCTTCAACCAATCAGTGGCGGCGGCCATCCCGCGCTGCGGGTCACTTTCGACTAACGCCTGCAACACAACAATCTTGAATTCGCAGGGGTCGTCATCGGCCAGTTTTTCTCCGCTGATGGCGTAGCCAAGACCTTTGCCCATTCCGATGCCCATACCGTTACCGATCTGGTACACCATCTTGTCCTTCATCTTGTCCTGCATTTCCTTAACGCGTTCGGCAGTTCGTTCCTGGGATTCGCGTAGCCGCTCATCCGCGCGCGCCTTCGCTTCCGCAATTCTTTCCTGCATCTCCTGAGTCATCGCAACCGGCTGACCTACCGATTGAGCTACTGCCGCATTTACTGAAGCTTCTACCGCCGCAGCGATGGGCGTTGAACTGACTACGGCTACTTCTCCAATGGCGGGGGTCGGCGCGATGGCGTTAACCGACACGGCGCCGGGCAGCTGAGCCAGGAGTAAATCGGCATCTTGCTTCCAGCTGGTCTTGGCATAAGCCTGCAGCAGCTTGTCGATGGTCTGCTTGCAGACGTTGTACTTCTTAAGCTGGTACTGGGCATACGCAGTCCAATACATGGCGGCGTCGAGATTCTCTTCCTTGGGGAACTTCGTTACGTATTGACCGAACGCCTGCTCAGCCTTGCCCCATTGCGCGTCGTCGATGAGATCGCGTGCAGCCGTGAAGGCCGCCGTCGCCTGGGGAGTACTACCTGTCTGCTGCTGCGCCGCCCATGCATTTCTCCTGGCCGGGGGTGCAGTCTGCTGCTGCGCTGTCGTTTGATTAATTGCTCCCGCCGCTATCAACGTAATAATCGCGGCGACTAATGCGAATACTGATTTGATTGATTTCATTTCTCTTCCGTCGTTTCTCATTTTCATTTTCCTCGGTGGACTTGTTGCAGAGTTATTCGTAGCCTCGCAACTCTGCAACGATTTCGGTCTTTTGAACGCGATCGCGAATCTGACGCAGGTCCTTTGCGGGGGCTTTGTCGGGCAAATTCGCGATATCGATCAGAAACGGTTCCAAACTCCCAAGGACGGACTTGGCCGGGAACTTGCCGGCCATCTCGGCATCACGCCGCAACACGATGTTCTCGTTCAACAAGCGGCGTGATTCAGATTTCTCGTACGACACATCAACTTCCTGATCGTCGTCCGTTATTTCAATACTACGAACTGAGATGAGCAGTTTTTCTGCTTGCTCCAGGTGAGTCGCAGTGTCTTTGTCTTCCATGTCGCTGTAAGCAGCGTCAGTGAAAAGAATCTCTGGTTGCGGCTCAGTGCGATGCGTGCCCTTCACTTTCGTTTGCTTCGGACCCATCGCCACGATCGGCTCAACGCGCACATCGTCATACTTCTTTTGAGTGCCGGCTGGTACTACTTCTTGCTTGTCAACCGGCTTCGACGTGACCGGCGCGCCATTGTTTCCTTGAGCAATCTGCGGTGTCGGCTGAGGCGCTGGCTGCCGGGTCTTCCAATACGCCACCCCCACCACAATTGCGATTAGCACGAACGCGACGGCCGGCATCGCAAACTTGAACGAAGGCATCGCGAACAATCCAGCAAACCATTCAGAGAAGCTGAACTTTGACGTTGCCGCTCCGTTGCCATCTGCCGTGATGCGTGCCGCGATTCCATTCCAAACCACCGGCGAAATCTCTAACTCGCGATCGTAACGCGCGAACAGTTCGTTCTCGGCGGTCAACGCTTCGAACGCCGACGTGCAACTGGCGCACTTCATCAAGTGCTCCTGCACGTGTTCGCGGTTACGCTCGCCGGCTTCGCCGTCGAGGTAAACTTCCAAAAGATTTAAGCAGTCATCGCATTTCATGACTTAGGTTCCTACATACTGACCAACGCGCTGGCGCATCTCCGCCCGGGCGCGATGTAAATCGGTTTTCAATTTTGGAATTGAGAAACCGGTGATTTCCGCAATCTCTTCATAGCTGCACTGGTGAAAAACCTTGAGCGTGAACACCAGGCGCTTATCATCATCGAGTGTCGCCAGAGAGCGTTGGACGACCTCGTTCAGTTCCTTGTTCAAGAGATTGTGACTGGGGACAGGTGCCTGATCGCTTAGATCCAACACTTGCTTATCATCCAGATCGACTTCCTGGTTCTTGCGAATCTTGGCTCGCAACGATTCGCGCGAAACGTTCTTGGCAATTCCGAACAGCCAGGTCGAAAGCTTCGTCTCTTCCCTGAGCGACTTCAGGCTGCGATAAGCCCTGACGAAAGTCTCCTGTGTCAGCTCTTCAGCCAGGTCGCGGTCGCCAATCTGGTCGTAAATAAAACTGATTACGGGTCGTGAGTACCGTTCAAAGATCAGGCGAAAGGCTTCTTGATCGCCGGAGCACGCCCGGGTGACTAGGTCCGCTGAACTATTCATCAGAGATCCTGCGAACGCACCGGGCTGGCCTTCCAGGCTAATTTCGCGTGCCGCCAGCGGTTTCATCATGTACTCGGTGTGTTAGTGCGCCCCCAAGGTAAAAGGTTTCAGATTTCCTGCAATTTTTTGCCGGGGGAATTGAAATATCAAACGGACGCAGCCGGAAACGAGTTCCGATAATAGCTGATTTGTGGGGAAATTTGACACACGCGGGTTCGGAGAACGATGGGTCCTGAGGTTACCAGAGTCCACTGGCCCGTTGCGCCGAAAGTCCGAACCTCAGAAAGAAACTCCTCCAGGAACGCAATCAGGTGCGCTCATGGAGGAGCTTCTCAAAACCAGGGCGATCGGTGTTCTACGATATCTCGCTCCTGAACGGAGCCAAACACCTACGCGGCCTTTTTGGATTTCTGATTCCGCAGCAGTCTTCGCACCGTAATCAGGAAACTGCGAGGATCGATAGGTATGGGCTCAAATGCATTCGCTCCCAGTTGCAGAGAGAACGTAGCTTTACCGGTCCCGAACGGCGTCGTCACCAGGATCGGCGTCGCTGCCAGTAGTGGCGTATCGCGAACCCGGCGCACCACATGAATCCCATCGGCACCCGGCAGATGGATAGCGGTGATAATAGCGTCGGGCTTGAGGAACAATGCCCTATCGTAACCGGTCACGCCATCGGCGGCCGTGGCTACCTCGTATCCATTTTGCTCGAGGGTGGTGCGCATTAAGTCGCGCATCTCATCGTCATTTTCAATTAGGAGAATCTTCTTGGGCATACGTCTACTCGAACCTATGAAAGTCTGAAAACCGAAGGCGCTGTTTGTGTACCTTAATAAATAATTATTGGCAGCGAGATTCCGCAGTCTGCGTAGCCGCGGATAAGGACATGCGGTCGATGATGCTAAACAAAACAAAAAAGGGAGTTGAGGATTCATCCTCAACTCCCCATGGTCACCGCGCCATGAAAGGTTCGATTTCGATCACGCGTTAGACTCCGCGATAGCCATCGGCGTAACCATTCTGGTACGCCTGCATGAAGTACTGCTGATAGGTGGATCGATCACCCATGCGCGAACTATAATCCTTCAACGAATTTACATTGCGCGACTGACCGTAGCGACCATGACGCCGATCATCACGACCCGCCTTCAAGCCTTCGTTGTAGCCCGCATTCAAAGCGGTCTGTCTTAATTCATAAGACCCGCCCTGGTTACCGTAACCATCCCACCGACGGGAACCATTGTTGTAGTAACCGTTGTTATAGGTACTGGTCGAATGCCAATTGCCAAACTGGTCGTAATAGCCACCCTGGCGTGACTGACGTTCGCGTTGTCGCTGCAGTTCGCGCTCGCGTTCGCGTCGCTCGCGTTCTGCGCGCCGGTATTGATCCTGGTTCCAGGAAGGATACTGTGCCTGGGCCGTGCTGCTAGACACTGCCATGATGCCTACAAACAACGCCAGTCCCAGGATTGCGCCTCCAAATCTTTTGATGCCGTTCAGTTTCATTGTCTCTGACCTCCGTAATTCACATTGGCAATGACCATGCCACTGAAGTATTTCCCGCCCTTACCGTCCGAGATTGAGATCAACCTGCCCGACATATTCCATATCGTGCTCGACTGAACGACCTCGTTAATCAACGGGCCGCCCATATTGCGAAAAGATTGTTTGCAGATTGAGCGGGAATACAGTCCGGACACAATTTCAATACACAGAACAGAGGCGGCCTCTCGCATTTACTAGTTGACTACAATTGCAATTTGGCGTAGAAGCCGTTTGTTTCTTACTCGCGCCCGACATGGAGACAGCAACCCAACCATCATCTCCGATTGAAGTCGAACAGCACATTCGGCAAATCAACGACGAATGGGTCAAGGCGATAGTCCGCGCCGACGCCGAGACACTCGAGCGCATCATGTCCGATGACTTTTACTTCACTTATCCTTTGGAAGGCGACGATAAGGCGCAATTCATCGCCGATGTGACTTCCGGAGATTTGAAAATCAAGCACATGACTCGCGAGCAACTGAATGTACGTGTGTTTGGCTCGACGGCAGTGTTGACCGCGCGCGATTCAGCTACGTGGCTATATCACGGCCGTGAGCTGTCGGGTCATTATAAAATCATGAGCGTCTATACCGAACGTAACGGCACCTGGCAATTATGTGCGGTCCAAGCCTGTCCCATGCAGGCGGGCTAGCTGCGTTATCGAAAGAAGAATCTGCACTACGTAATTGACAGGACTTCCAGTCGATAGGACAATTTCCACCACGTTATGAAAACACCACGATTCTTACTCCGAGGATTCCGTCGCCCGAGTGAAGTCGCTTCACTCGCACTGGGCAAACTTGAGCGACAAGTGCTCGACCAAACATGGTCGCGCAAAGAAACCAGCGTGCGCGATGTCTACCTCGTGTTTGGCGAAACGATCGCTTACACGACTTTAATGACGACACTCGATCGTCTTTACAAGAAGCGCCTGTTAAATCGGCGTAAAGACGGTCGCGCGTTCTTATACTCGCCGGCCGTTTCGCGCGAAGAGTTTGAGCACGGCATTCGCGAGGACGTCATTGACGGATTGCTCGGTAATGGGGCCGAAGGCGTACGCCCGGTGCTGGCCTGCATCGTCGAAACAGTCAGCGAACACGACCGCGAGCTGCTTGATGAGTTGGAGCGACTAATCAAACAAAAGAAACGTGAATTGAACCGGCAGTCAGAATAAGCATGTACGAACTTTTAGGAATCTGCTTATTTCTCGCCGCGCTGATCCTGGTGAATGCCTGCGCATCGGTGGTGGCCACGATGGTTTGGCGTTTGTGCGCGCCGCTGGTCAGGTCTTTTTCAGCATCAACGCGCGCGGATCTGCTTTTCATGTTGCGCGTGGCCGCGCCATTTTTGGCTGCAATAGCTGTCGCCGTATTCGTCATCCCGTCATATCTAAGCTACGAACCGCGCGTCACCGACGAAAGAGTAAGTGCGAAACTCGCCACGCTCGCAGTTTTGTCGGCGACCAGTGTCGCCTTCGCGCTCTGGCGCAGCATTCGTTCATGGAAAGCAACCGCCCGCTTGCGCAGGCAGTGGCTCGCAGCGTCCGAACCAATTCGATTGCCCTCAATCGACATCCCCACGTTTCGCATGTCGCACAGTTTTCCGATTATCGGAATTGTCGGAACTCTGCGACCCAAATTGTTTATTGCTGACCATGTATTAAAGACGTTGACCCCGGACGAATTGACGGCAGCCATCGCGCATGAGTGTGGCCATCTGGTGGCTCGCGATAATCTTAAGCGAACGTTACTGCAAATCTCTCGTGACAGTTTGTTTTCGATTCCGCTCGGACGCGTAGTGGATCGAGTCTGGGCAGAGACGGCTGAGAGCGCCGCTGATGAATTCGCCGCCCGTCAGAGTCCGGCCTTGGCTTTGAACCTGGCTTCCGCTTTGGTGCGAATCGCCAAACTGGTCCCCGTCGGCGCGCGGGCTGATGTCCCGCTGGGCGCATACCTGGTCGGCGCCGAGGAACAGGGAGTGAAATCGCGGATCAAGAGGTTGCTTGAGATTTCCTCAAACAGGTCCGCGGTTATTGAGAGTAGTTGGTTGATCCGAATGCTGCCGGCCATGGCCCTGGTCGTGTTGACGGTCACGTCCGCCTTTGCGGCGACGAACGCGAAAATCCTGCTCGGCGTTCATATGATTGTAGAGCAAGCCGTAAGCCTGCTCTCTTAAGTCTTCTCCTTCAACGCGTGCAGCGGCCTCCGTAACCAAACGAACAGGATCGCCGCTCCGAGTTGCGCCGCCATTCCAAACACCACCAGCGCGATCAGCGAGAAGTCATACAACACGCCCATCGTCACGCTTCCCAGAAACCAGAGCACTCCATAGGCAGCATTGAACGCCCCAAAAGCAGTTCCGCGTTTATTCATCGATACCACCTGCGAGATGCCTGACCTGAGCGTCGCATCCTGCGCTCCCAGGCCGGTGGCCCAACAAGCCACGCTGATGTACACACCCGCGCTGCCGTCCAGGAAACCAAACGGCAACGCCAGCAGCGAGACGACGATGCCAATCGCGATTATCTGAATGCCATAGCGGTCGAACAGCTTGCCGAATATGAGCGCGGTCAATCCGTTGACGCCCATCGCGCCCGCATACAGCAGAGGGATCACTTCAGGTTTGGTCAGCGAATTTTTTTGGAAGTGGAAAGCGAGCAACGGAAAATCCACGAAGCCGAGCGCCAACAAACCAGCGGCTCCGACGTAAATCCAAAATACGTTTGGCAAATTCTTACTTGTAGGTTGGGGCGGTGGAGTTCCCTTCTTTGAGCGAGACCACTTCGCAAACAGAAGCGCGACAAACGCTCCGGCTGCGGGCAGCGCCAACCACAGAAACGCCGGCCCGAAGTGATGAGTACGCGCCACCGATCCGGCCACCAGCAGCGGTCCGAGCACGGCCCCGGTCTGATCCATCGCCGCGTGGATGCCGAACCCCGATCCATGCCCAACGACTTCGGTAGCTTCGGACAAGAGCACGTCACGCGCGGGTCCGCGCAAACTCTTTCCGGTACGTTCGGCGACCACCAAAAGCGCGGCCGCCTGCCAGCTGCCCGCGAATGCCAGCCCCGGAACCACCACCAGATTCAAAAAATATCCGAGGGTCGTAATCGTCCAATACGCGCGCGTCCGATCAGCCAGGCGACCGCTGAAATAGCGCAGGCTGGCCGCGATCATCTCGCCTAGGCCGGCGATGATTCCGACCTGGGTAGCGCTGGCTCCCAGATCCTTGAGCAGAGGCCCGATGACGCTGTGCGCGCCCTCATAGGTCATGTCCGCGAACAGGCTGACGAAACCCAACGCCACAATGAACCGGAACGCGCTCTTTCTTTCCTGGGCTGAAAATTTAGGCATGAATTCGTTTAGCGGAAAATCAGAATTTCGATCACCGACAATGAACCCAGAATCAACAACAAGCTAACACCAACATACCGCACCACCACCGGTGAGACGCGATCCTGAATCCAGCGGCGGATTCCCGTACCGAGAAACGCCGCCAGCGAACCTTTCGTAATCATGGCCGCGACCGCGCCCAGCCACACTACGATGCCCACGTGATATTTGGCGGCCATCGCTGCGGCGGTTACTTGTCCCACGTCGCCCCACTCTGAAAAGAAAATCGCCGCGAACGAGATCATCGCCGCCCTGTGCGCCTTCTGCTTATCTCGTTCAGCGCGATATTGATCGTCCTTTCGCCACAAAGCGATCGCCACCCCGATAAAGCTCACCGCGGTAATCGCCGCCACCAGTGTTCGCGGTAAACGTGAGATCGCTTCACCCACCAATACTGCCACTCCCATCTTTGCCATGAAGGCCGCAGCCATGCCAATCATGATCGGCAGGGTGCGATAGCGCGCCGCCAGCACACCTGTCGTGTAGAGCAGTTTGTCACCGACTATTTCAGCCAGAAACACCGCTCCGAATGTCGCAAAGAAAATAAAGAGCATCCGTATTAGCCGTGGGGTCGTCGCATTCTAAGCCGCAGCACCCTGGTTCGCAATCACGTAACGGCAAACGGTTAGTTCGCGCATCCCATGTAACGCAAGCTGTTAGTTTGCGTATCTATTCTGGAAAATCGAACCGAGATGTCAAAACTCGCAAACTACCAGTTTGCGTTACATCTTAGTCAAAGACGATATGCACCTTCGATTGACCGAGCGGGACAAAAGTCGGTTCGACACCGAACACGCTGCGAATATTTTCCTGCGTCAGCACCGCCGGCGCCGAACCAGTGGCGACGACACGCCCCTCATTCAATAACACCACTTGATCCGCAAACCGCGCGGCGAGATTCAGATCGTGCACCACGCCGACAGTGATCACGTCAGCTGCGGAAGTGAATTGGCGCACCTTCTTCATGAAATCGATTTGGTGCCGGATGTCCAGAAACGTCAGTGGCTCATCGAGAAACAGCAAGCGACAGCGTGAGGAGGAACCGTTTTCCGTAGTGGCTTGCCACAATTGGGCCAGGACCCGCGCGAAGTTCACTCTTTGCCGCTCACCGCCGCTCAAGGTCTGGTAATCACGTCCGGCAAATTCAGTCACGTCAAAAAACTGCATCAATTCATCGACGATCTTTTCATCCACCGGGCCGGGACGCCCGCCGAAGTGCGGGTACCGTCCCATCATGACAACCTCCCGAACACTGAGCGGGAATGCCACCTCGACAGCTTGCGAAAGCACCGCGCGGCGTTTCGCGAGATCTATCTCAGCAGCGTCGCGCACATCCATCCCTTCGTACGCGACGGTACCTGTCTGCGGCCGCAGCAATCGGGCGAGAATTTTGATGAGGGTCGATTTGCCGGCGCCGTTCGGGCCGATGATCAGATGAAGTTCACCGGGCGCAAATGAAAGCGAAATGTTCGAGATCAGCGCTTTGTCACCGACGCGAAAAGTGATGTCATTGGCCGTGAGCATACGTTGAAGGAAACGCGTCGGTCAGAACAGATATTGCCGTCGTCGCAGCAAGGTGATGAAAATCGGAACACCCACCGCCGAGGTCACGATCCCGATCGGCAACTCCGCGGGCCGCAAAGCAAGTCTCGCCACGAGGTCCGCCAGACTCAGCAGCGTCGCTCCCAGCAAGGCGCTACCCAGAATCAGATAACGATTATCTGCGCCCCCCAGCATGCGCAGAATGTGCGGCACAATGAGTCCAACGAAACTAATCACCCCCGTAAAAGCCGTCGCAATTGCGACGATGACGACGTTGACCGAGAGGATGATCCATTTCAGCCGGTTCACGTTCACGCCCAAATATGTAGCTTCCTCTTCGCCGATCATTAAGGCGTTGAGTTGCTTGGAAAACCGCAACGCCAACAGCGTCCCAAAGGTTGTGGAAATCGATACGATGGTGACGGATTTCCAATTTGCGCCTGACAGTGTTCCCAAACTCCAGAACGTAATTGATCGCGCCTGTGGATCGCGCGCGATGTACGAAAGAAAACCGATCGCGCTCATGAACAGTGCGTTGACCGCTAAGCCGGTCAACAGCAGCATCACGATTGATGCTCGGCCGTCTTCACGCGACTTCGCCAAAAGGAAAACCAGGTATGTCGAAGAAATGCCGCCGATACACGCGGCGATCGGGAGGGTCCAGATGCTGGTACTGAGGTGCAGCACTCCGCCGAGGACGAAAAACATCGCCGACCCAAAGGCCGCCCCGCTCGAAGTTCCTACCAGACCCGGCTCAACTATCGGATTGCGAAAGAGAGCCTGCATCAACGTGCCGCCGACGCCGAGACTCGCTCCTACAAACAGACAAAGAATCGCGCGCGGCAGGCGCAACTCGAGAAAGATCCTTTGATCTAAACTCGGTTCGGGTTTTCCGGGAATAAGCGAGGCCAGTGCGTGCGCGATATCGGAGAGGGAAAAGTCGATCGCGCCGAAGCGAATCGAAGCAGCCAGAACAATCAACGTCGCGAACGCCAGTCCAATCAGAAGTCCTCGACGCGTGCCGTGCTGCTTCGTCACTTTTGATGGATTGCTGCGGCTACCTTTTCGATGTTTTCGCCAGAACGTGGACCGAAGTAATTTAGCACGTTTTCTTCGATTCGATAGATGTGACCGGTCTTGGCCGCGTTAGAAGTCGCTACTCCCGGCAAGGCCTTGATCTGATCCATGGAGCCGAGCCGGTCATAACCAAAGTCCGTCAACAGGATCACGTCAGGGTTCGCCTGGGCCAGAATCTCAGGTGATTCGAGCCGTTGCATGCCTCTGCCGCCGGTGTTTTCGACGGCCATCTGTCCCCCGGCGAGATCGATCATCTGACTCACGCCGCCGCCATCGCCGCCGCCACCTTTCGCGACCACCATGTAGACGTTCGAGGCGCGGCCGAAATGAATCACACCGACGCGGGGACGGTCAGTATATTGCTTGACCTTTTCCAGGGATGCCGCTCGCTGCTCGTCAAGTGTCTTGCACAATTCCTCAGCGCGGGCTTCCTTATGAAAGTAAGCACCCATTTCGCGAATCAAGGCTTTGGTTCCATCGAAGCCATCGTTCTTGGCCGCGAAGGTCTTCATCGGAATATTGAGCTGTTTGATTTGCTCGACCACCTGCGGCGGGCCGATGTTGTTGTCACTAATAACGGCCGTGGGGTGGAGTGAAAGAATTCCCTCGGCGCTCAACGCGCGATGATAGCCAACAGTCTGGACCTTCTTCACGTCAGGCGGGTACGTGGTTGATAAGTCGACACCGACTACCTTGTCCTGCGCGCCCAACGCCCAAATGATCTCGTTGTAGATGGGTGAGATGACGACGTAGCGGGCATCTTTCGAATCAGTGACGGTGGGTGCGTTGTGAAAATGCGAGCAGCTGATTGAATAAATCAGCGCACATGCGATTAGGACAAAGTAGCAGATTCGTTTCATGGAGATTAGATGACACCCGCAGCCGAAAGGGGACGGTAACCGAACCTTCAGGGAGGGCGCAATATTAGCCGGAGCCCTCCCTGAAGGTCGGGCTACTGCCCCGCCTCGCAAGTGATACTAGAACACAAACCGCGCTTGCAACTGGAACATGCGCGGCGGATCGATATTAGCAAAAGCCGGAATTGCATTGGTGCCCGACGTATTGGTGAATGACGTGCTCAGCACACCGAAGTCCGGACGCACTGCCGCGGTATCTGTCCCATTCGCCACCACCGAATAGATCGTCTGGCCACGTCCCAGCATGTTGGCGTGATTGAACAAATTGAATCCTTCCAACCTGAGCACAATGCTCTTGCTCTCGGACAAGGGAATGCGTCCCTCGACAAAAGTCGATACGTCGGAGGTCGGCGTTCCGCGGAAGAAGGACTTCGGAATCACTCTGCCGTTTATCACGGGGCGATCGTTGTTAGCGCCATCGCCATTGTTGTCAATACCCGTGGTCGCATTGAAAGGACGCGCCGACGCAAACATGCTGACCGTTCCGGCGGTGATGTGATACGGGAACTTGTAGCTGAAGGTGATGACTGCGCGGTGTCTTTGGTCGACGACGCTGGGCCCGCGCTCTTCCTCGTTCAGGCGGCTGATGATGGCCTGGTTCGGACCGATACCATTCCCGTCCGGCTCAGTCGTATTAGTCGCTTTGGAAAGCGTATAGCTGACCGAAGCGAAAATTTTCTGGTTGCCGCGGTAGGTAAACAAGGTCTGCAACCCGTTGTAATCCGCGCGGCCCAGATTCATTAATACATTGACCTGACGCACGCCGCCGTTTGCCGGAACGATCGGGCGCGAGGCGTTGGCGGCAGCGACGGTACCGGCGGTATCGCAGCGCGTCGGATCAGCTGCCTGCATTCTCCGGCATTGACCTGTCGCAGTGCGATCGAATTCCGATGGCGCATTTAAATCGACCGTGCGATCGATGCCCGTAAGCTGCTGGTGCACATAGTCGGTGCCCAGGAAAAATCCTTTTGCGATTTCACGCTCGACGCCGATGGAGATCACCTGGCTGCGCGGGTTATTAAATTCAGTGGGATAATTCGGCAGCTTGTTGAAATCCAAACCGAAGCGCGCGAACTGCGCCTGGTAGAAAGCGCGCTGACCCGCCCGAATGGTGATGTCGCGCGCGGGCAGTTGATTTGCAGGTACCAAAGCCGGATTTACATTCACCGGCACGCACGTCAGACAGGTCGGGAAGCCGGTCGTTCCCGGCGTCGCCGTGTAAGTCGTCAACCCATCCAGCCCGTTGACCAGGTATCCGGCCAGCGCATTCGTACGAATCTGGGTGTAATACATCGCATAACCGCCACGAATTGAAGTGCGTCCGTCGTTGCCGGGATGCCAGGCGAAACCGATGCGCGGCTGAAAGTTCTTCGTGGCCGTAGTGAGCGTCTGGCGATCGTAGCGTAGTCCCAGATCAAGAGTCAGATTTGGTTCGACGTGGACGGTATCCTGAACAAAAGCCGTCAGCAGCCACTGGGGCAAGTCATAGCTGCTAATGCCGAAATTGATAGGCTGCTGGTAATTCTGCACGTCAGCCAGCGTGAGCTGATCAAACGGCAGAGTAGCCCGGGCGCCGGTGCTGGTGAAAGTGAACGTGCCGAGAATTGCGGTGCCCGGCTCGCTGCCCGTGCCACCCGAACGGTGACGCAGGATGCTGCCGCCAAATTTCAAATAGTGCGCGCCTTTTGTCCACGACAAGGTGTCGGCGAACTGGAATTGATGACCCCAAAGATCGGAAAAGCGAGACTGGCCAATCGTGAATGGCACAGCGCCGGCGCGCGTGTAAGTGGTTGAGATCGTCGGCGCCGACCAGAACGTGACCGGATCGCCGTGCAGGTAGGCGAACCGGGCTTCATTAAGCACCCGCGAATTGAATACCGTGGTGTGATTAACCTGAAGCTGCCATGACCTGCGGGCATACAGCCGCGCCACGCTGGGCGCATTTGTGCCGCTGACTGCGTCCTGCGGGTTGTCGTCATGGAACCGGTCGACGTTGAACCGAAACATCAGGTTTTGCTTCGACGTCAGCCGGTGATCGACGCGACCGTTAAATAGGAACTGGCGATAATGGCCGACCCACTCAAGGTTTCCATCCGGCGGCAAAACAAACGTCGGCAGCGTACTCGACAGAAACGTCGTGCGATTTTGCCGCGTGTAGTCGGTGGAGACAAAGAAGAAGGTTTTGTCCTTAATGATCGGACCGCCGACGGTGCCGGAAACCTGGCTCAATTGATCCGGAATGTCGATTGGGTTAATTGCCTGCAGCGTGGCCGGTGTCACGCAGGTAGAAATTGACGGCGGACAATAATTCTTGGTTGCGAAAGTCTCTGCCTGCCAGGCGCCCGGCCGGTACAGAAATAAACCCTCGCCGTGAAACTCATTCGTGCCCGACTTGGTAACGAAGTTCAGCGCGGGTCCAGAGGTCCAACCGTATTCGGCCGAAAACGCGTTCGTCAAAAGATTCACTTCCTGCACCGCATTAAGCGGCAGCGTCGTAATGGCAGTCTGCCGGCCCCAGCCCTCGTCGTTGTTCGCGCCATCCAGCGTGAACGTTGTGGCGCGGCGCGAACCTACGCCGGTGATAAAGTAAGTCGCGTTGACAAAAAGATCGCCCGTGCCTTTGCCTTGCCGGAAAGCGGAATTCAGCAGCGGCAACGTCGTCACCTTGCGGCCGAGAAGCGGTGTCTCATTGATCACGTTGCTGGTGAGCGGCAGACCGACCTGTGGGTTAGCATGCACGCCTTCGGTCGTACCCACGATAGTCACCACCGCTTTTGAAGTGCCGACCGCGAGCGTCACCTTGAGCGTGGCCGTCTCGCCCGAACGCAGGGTGATATCTTTCCGTTCCTCCGTCCCAAAGCCATCCTTCGAAACCGCGACGGTATAGGTTCCGGTCAGTGACAATGCCGGTACGGTCGCGTTGCCATCGCTGCCCGTTACTGCGTCGCGCACGGCGCCGGTAGCTGAATTAGTCACCGATACTTTGGCGTCAGCGACGACTGCGCCATTTTGATCTTCAGCCACGACGACTATCGAGCCGGTATTCGGTGTTTGCGCCGGCGCGAGACTGGCACAGGCCGCGACCAAAAGAGAGCACACACTTAGTTGAAGGAAGAACGTCTTAATCATTATTGAATCCTCTATTGTCTAGCGATACGGGCGTGGGAACGCTGAATTTACTGTAGGGGAAAGACATACTACCAGCCGCCGTTGGCGAATATGAGCACCAAAATGGCGGTGTCGGGCGCGGGCAAGTTGCATAAGCCCGTGGATTTCTGGTAATCATCGCCTCACTTTGAAAAACTGTCCCACTTGCTCGCGAACCTATGCCGACGACACGCTGGCATTCTGTCTTGAAGATGGCGCAACGTTAGTCAGTCGCTCCGGCCTCCAGGAAACTCTGCGCATCGATGCGGCGCGGCCAACTAATTCGCCGGTTCCCGATCCGCTTGCGGCTTATCAGCCCACGCCAAGAAAGACGAGATGGCCGATTTATCTCGTGGTTGGCCTGCTTGGTGTTGGTTTGTTAATCGGCGTCGTGGGAATCGCGGCAGTTGGCTACTGGACAATGTCCGCCTCCACTGACAACACCAATACCCAACCGCCCACTGACGAGCGACGCGAAGCGTGGACGAGCCCAACGCCGACGCCTTCGCCGACACCTCGCAGCTCGTCTGCTTTGGTCGGATTTTGGCGCACCAACATTAACGAAAATGGCCAGGCGATGGAGATCACCGTCAATTTCATGTCAGATGGAAATACTCGCTACCGGTTCAAAGACACCAAAGGCAGGACTGCCAGCGATACCGGCACCTGGCAGTATTCTGCCACTGATGGAATTCTATTTGAGAGATTTTCCAATGGCGCGTCAGGCAGAGGATCAATTCGCTGGATCGAAGACGACACAGTCGAGCTGACTATCATCGATAACGGCGTGCCAGCTTATGCCGGAGTTAAGCGCACGTACTATCGCGTCAAGTGACAGCCGCAGGCTATTTTCCAAACCAACCAATGGGCTTGCCGGAAAGATCAACCCAGACGCTCTTCACCTGCGTGTAGAGTTCCAGCGCGTGCCGGCCCATCTCGCGGCCATAGCCTGATTGCTTGTAACCGCCAAACGGCGAAGCAGCATTGAACATGTTGAAGGTATTGATCCAGACGACGCCGGCTTTGACCGCTTTGGCAAACCGGTGCGCGCGCGTGATGTCCTTAGTCCAAATTCCGGCCGACAACCCGTAGATAGTGTCATTCGCCTGCCGGATGAGATCGTCGTCGTTATCGAAAGTAATCACCGAAGTGACCGGCCCGAAGATCTCTTCCTGCGCCACCCGCATTGAATTCTTCACCTCACTGAAAATAGTCGGCTGGAAGAAGTAACCATTCTTGAATTGCGGATCGAGCTGCGGCGATCCGCCGCCGGCAAATACGGTGGCGCCTTCTTCCTGGGCGACGCCTACGTAGGACCGAATCTTCGTCAACTGCTCTTCGGAAACTTGCGGCCCCATCATGGTACCCTTGTCCATCGGGTCGCCGACTTTTACCTTTTCAGCTTTCTCTTTGAAACGCGCCAGGAATTCATCCTTCACTCGTGCTTCGACGAACAGCCGCGATCCTGCGCAACATACCTGACCCTGATTGAAGAAGATGCCCATCATCGCGCCGTTCACTGCCTGATCCAGATCGGCATCGGCAAAAATGATGTTGGGCGCTTTGCCGCCCAGCTCGAGCGAGACCTTGGTGAGATTGTCCGCGGCTTGTTTCGCGATCAGCTTGCCGATTTCGGTCGAGCCGGTAAACGCAATCTTGTCGATGCCCTGGTGCGAAGCCAGCGCAGCCCCGGCAGTCTCACCAAATCCCGGAACCACGTTGACGACGCCTTCCGGAAATCCCGCTTCCTGAATCAGCTTGGCGAGTTCGAGGGCCGTCACCGGAGTCTGCTCCGCGGGTTTCAGCACAACGGTATTGCCCGCGGCCAAAGCCGGCGCCAATTTCCACGCGGCCATCAACAGCGGAAAATTCCAGGGAATGATTTGCCCGCAAACGCCAACCGGCTCGCGCAGAGTGTAATTGAACATCTGCCCCGGCACCGGAATCGTTTCGCCTTCGATCTTCGTAGCCCAACCCGCGAAGTACTCAAAATTCTCGACCACACTGGGCAGATCGATATAGGTCGATTCCTTGATCGGCTTGCCGTTGTCGCTTGTCTCAAGTTCCGCCAGTCGCGGCGTATCGCGCTCAATCAGCTGCGACAATTTGTAAAGCAGCCGTCCGCGATCGCGCGCGCTCATTTTCGACCACTTGCCGTCGAAAGCCTTGCGCGCGGCAGCCACCGCCTTGTCGATATCCGCGCGGTCGGCTTCAGCAACTTCCGCGAACGTCTCACCCGTGGCGGGGTTAGGCGTCTTGAAGGTTTGGCCTGATTCGGCATCGACAAATTGCCCATCGATGAACAGTTGATAAGGGCGCGTTGCGGTTTGCGGTTGTGGTGTTGACATGATTGCTCCTCTGATTTGAATACACACAAATGTAGCATCGACACGAGGTCCATACCACCGGCGACGGCGGTCACCCATCTCCATCAGGAGATGGATCGCCACGCTCACAGAGGCCAGTTGCCCATCGGCTCAGGCTGATGGTGCTCATCATCTTGCCCGGCGATCGCGTTCAGCGTATCTTCCACGTCATGAACGCCAACTGGCCCGAACTTGTGCTCGAAGAATGGCAGGACACTCTAGCGACGCTTCACATGTGGACACAGGTCGTCGGCAAGATTCGACTTAAACAAACGCCGCTGATCAATCACTGGTGGAACGTGCCGCTCTACGTCACCGCGCGCGGCCTAACGACCTCGCCGATGCCCTATCAGGATCGCATCTTCGAAATCTATTTTGATTTCATCGATCACCAGCTGCGCATCGATTGCAGCGATGGTGCGCTCACGACGCTCGAGCTCCGGCCGCAATCGGTTGCCGATTTCTACAATGGATTGATGACGACGCTTCACGGTCTCGGAATCGACGTGAAGATTTGGACGACGCCGGTCGAAGTGCCTTCGCCATTCTCAGCCGTCCGCGAAGCCATCCCCTTCGAAAAGGATCAAACTCACAAATCTTACGACGCCGATTATGCGAATCGATTTTGGCGCGCGCTGGTCTCAATCGACGACGTCTTCAAACAATTTCGTTCGCGCTTCGTGGGCAAAGTCAGCCCGGTGCATTTCTGGTGGGGCAGTTTCGATCACGCCGTCACGCGCTTCTCCGGCCGCACCGCACCGCCGCGCGAAGGCGCCGACAAGGTCACCGTCGAAGCCTACTCTCACGAAGTAATTAGCCATGGCTTCTGGCCCGGGGGCAACGGATCCGAGGCGGCGTTCTACGCTTACGCCGCACCCGAACCCACAGGCTTCGGCGACGCCAGTGTAAAACCCGAATCGGCTTTCTATTCTAAGGACGTGAGTGAATTCTTCTTGCCCTACGACGCGGTGCGTCAATCGTCTTCACCGGGAGAGGTGTTGTTGGATTTCTGTCAGAGCACCTACGAAGCGGGAGCGAATTTGGCAGCATGGGATCGCAAGGTGCTGGAACGATGATCAATAATGTGCATGGCCTTCGCTCCGTAGGGGCGAGATATTTATAGAAACCGCATCCAAAACACCTGAGCTCCTTTAGGAGCGACATATTAGGATCCCAGATGTCGCTCCTAAAGGAGCTCACAACTCTTGTTCGTCGTCAGTTCTATAAATATTTCGTCCCTACGGGACGAGGGTTTACGTCACTAAGGTTGCTTATTTGGTACAACCGGCTGCGCAAACAAGGAATCATCCACCGCCAAGTTCCGTTTGATCTCCGTAAAGGTCCGTGTCCAACTGTCGTAAGTATCAATCGCTGAGCTGCGAATGATGAACGGTAATTTCACGCCGTCCACGTCACGATAATCTTCAAAATCAACTTGCTCAGGTATTGGCAGCGCGGAGGTGTGGACGACGGTTCTCGTTCGGCGCAAGAGACCGGTCTCCGCGTCGAAGTCGTAACTCACCGTTCTCTCCGGCGTTGATTTAGCGACCACCCACATCTGACGTCCGTCGATCTTTTCCACACCTGCGAACTGCATCCCCGGCGAGGCCGCAACTTTGATGATGCCGAAGAGTGCCTGTAGGCCGCGCCTCGCATCCGACACTTCGGTCGAACTCAGTGTTCGCAAATTGGTGCCACTCAAAATCCAACCATTATCCCCGGACAAAATCTGCCTGACCGCACCCTGTGGCGTCGGCGTCAGGACCAGCAACTTGTCCGGGAACGACAAGGTGATCTCGTTAGCCACGTTCCGGTTCTGCGAAGCCACCCGCGTTCCCTTCATGAAAAGAGTCTTGGCACTGCTGGCGTTGGCGCCACCAATGGCTTGCAGGTAGCGAGCGAAAATTTCCTCGACGGAGGGATGGGCCGGGGGCGCCGGCGGAGTGGTTGGCTTTTGCAGAAGGCCCTCGTGGCCTGACTTAGCCAGAGGCATCGGAGGCAAACCCACTGTCGTTTTTTGACCGCGATGACAGGTAAAGCAAGTAACCGAGTTCTGCGTGAAATCAACCTTGTTCGATCCATTGATTAGCAGAACCATCTGCAACATGCGGCGGCCGGCTTGTTTCTCAGGCTTCTCATCGCTCTCCCACTCCCAAATCCTTTGCCCGTTCTTGGGATCCCGGCCCTTGACCACGTGGCAAAAGTCGCACTCTTCGCCGATCGACACCGCCATGAAATTCATCGTCCGGTAAAGCTCCGACTCTTTCAATCCCTTGAGTACTTGAATGTTCTTGCGCGTCTGCTCGATAGGTTTGTCGGCCTGTTGGGCTTGGGCGCTGGCGGTGCGGGTGGACACAACGACGCCGATTGAAACAATAGACAGCAGACCGGCAATCAAAACTAGAGTGGCAGTTCGCTTAGACATGAGGCCGTCCTTTCGTGATTCGAGGGCGAGTTTGTGATCCAGATCGACTGAAGCGATTGTCCAGCATGATCATACGCAGGCGCGGTTACGGTGTTTCAGCAAGTCTTCCACTGAGAAGGGATCGGTTGCGAATTGAAGCCCTCAGCTAACGGAAATCGTCGAGGCCCAACTTCGATCCTTCGATGATGCTCTTGAGCGTTCCGATCGGAATAGGCTTACTACCGTGGTCTGCCACAATCACCTGGCGACCATCAGTGTGCCGCCATTTCTGATGACTGCCCTTTTGGCCTACCTTTTCAAAACCGTTCCGTCGCAGAACGCGAATGACATCGTTCGCGTTGCAGATGGGATAGCGCTGACCCGTTAGACTGTGACTTCGACAAGCCGGGCCGATTCGTCCAAAGGTATTTCGGTCGGCTCAAACCAAAGTTCGAGCGCTTCTCTCGCGTTCGCGATGGCCTCTTCCTCAGTATCACCTGCGGAAGCGCAGCCCGGGAGTTCTGGGAAGACAGAGGAGTAGCGGCCGGTCTCAGGATCTTTTTCGACGATTAAGCGAAGCTTCATGTGGTTAATGATAGCGATAGAGAATTAGTACATCTATGCTGGTCTCGGAACTCAGGAATGAGACCAATCCGAAATTCTCTGGCGATTCGCTCACAGGTAATGGTCAAGTCTGCGACACCTCTAAAACCCAGTCGTCCCCGCCAGCAACTGCCGCAGCACATACGGCAAAATCCCGCCGTGCAGGTAGTAATCGATTTCGATCGGCGTGTCGATGCGCAAAGTCAGCGGGACCTGATCGCTGGAACCATCCGCGCGGCGAATTGTCAGGGTGACATCCATGCGGGGCGTGACTTCGAACTTTTTGCCTGACCCATTCGAATTCTGATCGGTGGGAACCAGCCCCGTGATGTCAAAGGTTTCGCTGCCGTCGAGATTCAATGTGGCGGCGTTGGTGCCTTCCTTGAATTGGCAGGGCAGCACGCCCATGCCGACCAGATTGCTGCGATGGATACGTTCGAAGCTCTCCGCGACCACAGCCTTAATTCCCAACAGACGCGTTCCCTTCGCGGCCCAGTCACGCGATGAGCCGGTGCCGTATTCCTGTCCGGCGATCACGACCAGCGGCGTGCCTTCGCTTTGGTATTTCATCGACGCGTCGTAAATGCTCATGCGCTCGCCGGCGGGTTGATGGAGGGTAACGCCGCCTTCGGTGCCGGGCACCATCAGGTTCTTAATGCGCACGTTCGCGAAGGTGCCGCGCATCATCACTTCATGATTGCCGCGGCGCGAGCCATAGCTGTTAAAGTCGGCGACGTCGACGCGTTTCTGTTGTAAATAAACTCCGGCGGGCGACGTGGCTTTGATGGCGCCGGCGGGACTGATGTGATCCGTGGTGACTGAATCGCCAAAGATGGCCAGTGGTCGCGCGCCTTCTATGTTCGCCATCTCACCGGCTTCAGCGCCGAAGCCGTCGAAGAACGGCGGCTCCTGGATGTAGGTTGAGTTGGCGTCCCATTGATAGCAAAGACCCGGAGTCGTCGGGATCGAATTCCACATCGGATTCTGATCGGCGAAATTTCCGTAAAGACTGCGGAAGGTGTCAGCATCGAGCGCATCGTTCATCATGCTGCCAATCTCTTCCATCGTCGGCCAGATATCTTTTAGATAGACATCTTCGCCTTGTTCGTTCTGTCCCAGCGGATCTCTCGAGAGGTCTTTCTCAACGGTGCCGGCGAGCGCGAAAGCGACAACCAGCGGCGGGCTCATCAGAAAATTGGCTTTGATGCTCTGATGCACGCGAGCCTCGAAGTTACGGTTGCCGGAAAGCACGCTGGCGGCGATGAGATCGTGGTCGTTGACCATTTCTTCAATCGTGGGATCGAGCGGTCCGGAATTGCCGATGCAGGTCGTACAGCCATAGCCGACGAGATTGAAGCCGAGTTGATTGAGGTAAGGCTGCAATCCAGTCTTTTCCAGGTAATCGGTGACCACTCGAGAACCTGGCGCCAGCGAAGTCTTCACTGTCGGCCGCACTCTCAAACCGCGTTCGACCGCTTTCTTGGCCAGCAAACCAGCCGCAAGCATCACGCTCGGATTTGAAGTGTTGGTGCACGACGTGATGGCGGCAATCAAGACATCACCGTGACCGAGATCGACGTGCGCTTTCGGGAATTCTTCCGGCAGTACTTCGACAACCCGGTCGGGCGTCGGCCGGTTGTTCATCATCTCGGTTTCGGTCCACACGCTGGTGTCCTTTGCCGTTATGTGATTCGCTGAAGGCAGTGGCGCAGTCGTCGCCTGTTGTTCACCACCGCCCGCAACCATCGCCAAAGCATGCTGGCCTGCGCCGATGTCCGCCGCGTAACGGACGTCGAGTTCATTGTGTGGCTTGCCATAGCCGCCGGTTTTGGCGTCCTGCTGGAGGAGATTGACGAATGTATTCTTCAGTTCCGGAAGCGTGATGCGATCCTGCGGCCGTTTGGGACCGGCCACACTCGGCACAATCGTGTCGAGGTCGAGTTCGAGCACCGTTGTGTAATCGATATCGCCCCGGCGTGGCATGCCGAAGAGACCTTGCGCCTTAAAGTAATTGCGCACCGCGTCGACCTGCGCCTTTTCGCGGCCCGTGGCTTTCAGGTAGGCGCACGTCTCTTCATCCGGCGGGAAATAGCCCATGGTCGCGCCATACTCCGGCGACATATTCGCGATCGTGGCGCGATCCGTGACTGAGAGTGAGGCCGCGCCTTCGCCATGAAACTCTACGAACTTGCCGACCACTTTGGTTTTTCTCAGTAACTCGGTAACAGCGAGGACGAGATCGGTTGCGGTCACTCCTTCATTCAGAGTTCCGGTCAAGTGCACGCCCACGACGTCCGGCGTCAGGAAGTAAACCGGCTGCCCCAACATCGCCGCCTCGGCTTCAATTCCGCCCACGCCCCAACCAACGACGCTTAAGCCGTTGACCATCGTCGTGTGCGAATCAGTCCCCACCAGGCTGTCGGGATAATAGACGCCGTTCTTTTCCCAGACACACTTCGCGAGGTATTCAAGATTTACCTGGTGACAGATGCCGATGCCCGGCGGGATGACCCGGAACCCGTCGAATGCCTGCATGCCCCACTTGAGGAATTGATAGCGCGAATTGTTCCGCTTGAACTCCATCTCCATATTCTTGCGGAACGCGTCGCCGGTCGCCGAGAAGTCCACCTGCACAGAGTGATCGATGACGAGGTCGACCGGCACCAGCGGCTCGATCACCCCCGGATTTTTGTTCAAGCGCACGACCGCAGATCGCATCGCCGCCAGATCGACCAGGAGGGGCACGCCGGTAAAATCTTGAAGCAGCACGCGGGCCACCGTGAAAGGAACTTCCTCGGTACGTTCAGCGCTTGCTTGCCAATTCGCTACGGCGCGCACGTCTTCTTCGGTAATCTTCGAGCCATCAAAATTTCGCAACACAGACTCGAGCACGATCCGAATGCTGACCGGCAAACGGGATATCTTGCCGACGCCTTCCTTCTCCAGTTGCGGCAATGAATAAAATTGACCCTGGGTGTTAGCGGTTGGATTGAAACTTTTCAGGGAATTAAAAAGGTTGTGCGGCATCTTTGATTTTGGTTCCTCGTTGTCGAATCGGCGCAGAACTTGGACCGTGTCAGAACCCGGAGCGGTAGCGACGGGATCAAGTGATGTCTAAATTTTATTTTGATCCCGTCGCTACCGCTCCGGGTTCTGACACAATCTGGTTGCGGATGATCAAATTAAAGTTTAGAAGCGCGATCTGCAATCGTCAAGCAAGCGAACTTCGCACTTTGCATGCTTGTTGCTGGTGATCTGGTCGTTTGTTATAGTCGAACGCAGACAACGAATCCCTCGGACTTAATTTAACGCTCGCGCGCTCGCCCTCAACGCGCTTGTAATTGAACTCTATTGTCAGGGAGAAGCCATCATGCCGAAGAAACAACCTGAGACATTCAACTATCTGAGTAACAATCCCGAGTTTGTGCCTGATCCGGAAATCGAAGAGTTCATGGAAGAGGAGATTGCCCACGCGCCCAAGGATCCTGATCTGCTGGCGCAACGTCTGCGAAATAACGCCGCCTCTCCGGCGGATGCCGGCGGCGATCTCGACGCCGACTGGGAAGACGTAAACACTGCCGGTTCCGAAGCAGTCGGCGGCGACAGTCCCACGCCGGATCAATCGATCGTCGAAGAGAACGCGCGCGCCATGGGCGTGAATTTTGAAGATAACGAAGAGCTGGATTTTCTCGACAAGATCGAACGACGCGATCGCGACCGGTACGAATTGGAAGAGCAATCAAAGACGCGCGACGACACGATATAGATTCCAGCGGTAACGCAAATTGTTAATTTGCGTTCTTTCGGATGTTAGTCAGACGCAAATTAGCAATTTGCGCTACCCGCTTGCGCGCTTCCGTCTCGAAACTATATTCTCCCGCGCATCATGCGAATCGCTCTGCTGCTGCTTACATTGCTTGTATTCATTCCCGCTTACGCGGCGGAACCTTGCACCAAAGCCACTGATGAATGCACGCGATGGATCAATCTGGGCGCGGAAGCCCGCTCGCTGGTTTACAGCACCTATCCGCTGGACAAGAAGAATGAGCAGATCACGCGCGCGCTGATCGTCGTACACGGACAGGGCCGCGACGCGGACAATTACTTCCGCACCAGTTTGGCCGCTACGTTTCTCGCCGGCGCCTTTACTGACACGATTGTGATTTCGCCACGAATGGCCTCGAACAACGGCTCCGGTTGCCGCGACACGCTCGCAGCAAATGAAGTGAACTGGCCGTGTGGCGGCGACAGTTGGCGATCCGGTGGTGTGGCCACGAACAATCCGAAACTTACATCCTACGATTTCATGGACGCCATCGTCCGCGCGCTGGCGAACAAGGCAAACTTTCCCAATCTGAAAGCGATCGTTATATCCGGTCATTCGGCCGGCGGACAGTTCGTCACGCGCTACGAGATGGGTAACCAGGTTCACGAATCGATCTCCGTCCCGATCAGCTATGTAGTCTCAAATCCTTCGAGCTATTCGTATCTCGATGCTGAACGTCCTGCGGGTGCGAACAATGAATTGCGGCCGTTCGGAGACGGGCGAAACTGTACGACCTTCGACACCTGGCCTTATGGCTTGAAGAATCGGACGGGCTATACGGCAAAGATTCCTGACGATCAATTGAAGAAGCAGTTGGCGTCGCGTCCGGTTACTTACTTGCTCGGCGAGCTGGATATTCTGCCGCTGGCAGGCTTCGATTCTTCATGCCCGGCGATGGCCCAGGGACCGACGCGGCTCGCACGCGGCCAGGCGTTCGCCGCTTATGTGAAAGCGAAATACAACGCGCAGCATCAGGTCGTGGTGGTCCCGCTCTGCGGTCACAACGCGCGCTGCATGTTCACCGCCGAAGCCGCGCTGCCGATTTTATTTCCCAAGGTGTAGGAGCGCGGGCGTTTCTACGGAAAGTTCGACCTTGGCTGTAGCGTCACGCTCTTAATCACAACCTTCTCGGCCGGTCTTTCGCTGCCTTCCTCGGTGGGCGCAGTCATGATCACTTCCGCGTTCTTCAGGCCGTCGATTACTTTGCCAAAGACCGTGTACTTCTTATCGAATGCCGGTTGACGTTTGAGGGTGATGAACCACTGGCAGTTGGCACCGTTGATGTCGTTGGTGCGGGCCGCGCCTAAGGTCCCGCGCTCGTAAGGAATGTCGCTGAACTCGGCGGGCACATTCGGATAAGGCGAATTGCCGGTGCCCCAGAGCGATTTGTTGCCGGTCTTGGATACCGGGTCGCCGCCCTGAATGATACCCAGGCTCGGATCGATCCGATGCACCGCCGTTCCGTCATAAAACTTTTCGCTGATGAGCTTCTTGAAACGCTCGACCTGTTTGGGCGCGATGTTTGGATAGAGTTCAATGACGATGCGGCCGTAGTCATTGGTCTCGATTACCGCCACTTCGGCATCGGGTTCTGGTTTAACCGCTGTCTTGACGGTGCCGGCGCCGCCGCCCGCGTTGGCCGGCTTATTAGCAGGTGCGTTGGAATTTGTTTCGTTGCAGGCGGTGAATGCCAGCAGGAAAATCGCGCTAAGAATCAATGCTAGTTTTGCTTTGATAGTCAACCTATCCTCCCGAAAATGCGTGCGCTCTAGAATAGCTTATTACTGTCGAGCAGTATCGTCACCGGTCCGTCATTAATCAACTCGACTTGCATCATCGCCTGAAATTTTCCGGTCGCGACCTCGTCCACCGTCGCGCGAGCTTGACGCACGAAGAAGTCGTAAAGCGGTTCCGCGACTTCGGGCGGCGCGGCGTCGCTCCACGACGGTCTTAATCCGCGACGCACGTCGCCGTAAAGAGTAAACTGCGAAACAATTAACAGCGCGCCGTCAACGTCTTTAACCGACAGATTCATCTTCCCGTCCGCGTCATCAAAGATCCGCAGGTTCGCAATCTTGTCGACCAGATAAGCTGCCTCGACCTTGGTATCATCGCGCGCGATACCAACAAGCACAACGAGACCGTTGCCAATTTCACCAATAATCGCACCGTCGACCGCGACGGAAGCGCTTCTGACACGCTGAACTACGGCTCGCATTATTTTTTCGGTGGCTTGCTGGGACGAATTTCGACGCGGCTGGGCAATGAGCGGTCGTCATGATGAAGCAGGTCGATGACGACACGCGCGATGTCGTGCGGAGTTAGTTGCCAACTCTTCTCATCACCCGGCGAGTCTCCGCCAAATTCCGTGTTCACCGAACCCGGCATGATGTAGCTGACCTTGATGTTGTCGTGACGCACTTCCTGCATCAGCGCCTCGCTGAATCCGTTAAGGCCAAACTTCGACGCATTGTAAGCCGCCATGCGCGGATGTGGATTGGCGCCCGCGAGCGAAGAAATGTTGATGATGTAACCGCCGCCGCGCTTTTTCATCTGCGGGATAGCTGCGTGACAACAGTAGTAGACGCCAAAGAGATTGGTTTCCAATACAGCGCGAAAGTCTTCGGGCGAAGTTGCTTCCACGGTCCCAAAGATTCCGATCCCCGCATTGTTGATAAGGATGTCGACACCGCCCAACTCTTTGACGGTGTAATCGATCAAGCCCTTGACGTGATCGTACTGACGAACGTCGCAGGGAAACAGGATCTCTCGGTTGTCGGCCTCATGACGATTCTGTTTTGGGCGTTCGCCAATTGTCTCCACGCTCCGTGCGGAGACACAGACCGAAACCCCCTCGCGCAGGAGGGCGTCGGCGACGGCTCGTCCAATTCCTCTTGTGCCGCCGGTGACGATTGCAACTTTGTTCTTGAGGTTCATTCTCTTGTTGAGGGCGCCGGCAGAGCGTAAGCCGCGACGGCGTTTTAGATTAGGTGACGCACTCTCGCCTGAAAACCATCCAAGGCGCCGTGGAGCCCGGCGCCCACCAAATTATTTCAGTTTCTCTTTCAGCCGTTCGTTTACGATTTTTGGGTTCGCCTTACCCTTCGAAGCTTTCATCACCTGGCCGACAAAGAAACCAAAAAGCGTTTCCTTTCCGGCGCGATATTGCTCGAGCTGATTTGGACTGGCGGTGATTACTTCGTCGATTACGCGATCGATTTCTCCGGTGTCGCTGACCTGAACCAGGCCTTTCTCTGCAACGATGGTTGCCGCAGATTTGCCGGTGGCGAACATTTCGACCAGTACGTCCTTGCCCTGCTTGCCGCTGATCTTGTCTTCATCGATCAGCTTTACCAGCGCCCCGAGCTCCGCCGCCGGAACCGGCGACTTGTCGGCTGTCATGCCGGCGTTCTCCAGTTCGCGCAACAGTTCCGAACGTATCCAGTTTGCCGTCGCCCGCGCGTTGCCGCCGCTCGCGTCAACCGCGGCTTCGTAATAGTCAGCCAACGAGCGATCGCCGGTTAACTGCGAAGCGTCCGCATAAGACAGTCCGTATTGCTCGCTGAATCTCTGCGCACGCGGCCCCGGCAACTCCGGCAACGAGGCGCGCAGGTCCTCGACGAACTTCGGGCTCACGACCAGCGGCGGCAAATCGGGCTCAGGGAAATACCGGTAGTCGTGGGCTTCTTCTTTCGAACGCATGGGCCGCGTTTCGCTGAGACGCTCGTCCCACAGCCGCGTCTCCTGAACCAGACGACCGCCTTCTTCGAGAGTCTTGATGTGACGCTCGACTTCGAACTCGATTGCCTTCTGCATGAAGCGCACGGAGTTGAGATTCTTTAATTCGACTTTGGTGCCGAACTTCGTGTCGCCCTTGCGCCGCACGGAAACGTTCGCTTCGCAGCGCAGATTTCCCTTCTCCATGTCAGCGTCCGAGGCGCCCACCCATTGCAGCGCGCGCCGCACGTGGTTGACGTAATCGTACGCCTGCCACGACGAACGGAAGTCGGGCTCAGTCACGATCTCGGCCAAAGGCACACCAGCGCGGTTCAGGTCTATGTAGGAATATCGATCGACGTCCGGCAGACCCTCATGCACGTTCTTGCCGGCGTCTTCCTCCAGATGCAGCCGCGTAATCTGAATCGTCATCGGCTTCCACTCGTGCGCATGACCCGCTTCGTCGCGATCGGCGGTCATGATTTCGAGCGTGCCGTTGGCTGAGAAGGGCTGATCGAATTGCGAGATTTGATAACCCTTAGGGAGATCCGGATAGAAATAGTTTTTCCGCGCAAAGATGGAACGCTCGTTGATGTGCAGTCCCAACGCCAAAGCCGCCCGCGCGCCCAACTCAACCGCGCGCCGATTTAAAACCGGTAGCGCTCCTGGCAGACCGAGGCAGACAGGACACGTATTCGCGTTCGGCTCAGACCCAAACCGCGTCGAGCAGCCACAGAAGATTTTTGATTCAGTGCTTAGCTGGGCATGAACTTCCAGCCCGATGATAGTTTCCCAGTCGCTCATAATTGGAGTGCGCCGGCAAAGCGAAGCGGCGCCGGCGCTTTGGATCCTTCCATTCCCGAAGAGCCAATTCTATTCGCGAAGTGACTTGATCCAAAGCGGCGTCGCCGCTGCGCTCTGCAGTTACGCTCCAAATTACGGTTCCAGCCAAATCTGCGGGATGCGCGCATCGCGCGCGTCATTTTCCAACTGCCGCCACTGCATCGCAAGTCCCTGGCGTCGCACCAGCAGATCGTCGAGACGGCTGTTTAGTTCTACTCCATCTGAGGTGTAAGGAGGATTATTGATCGAGCCGTTCGGGTAGCCGAGCGTCGGATAGCCATAGGTGCCGGGATATCCGTACGGCCCCGGATTCCCATACACGTTCGGATAGCCGCCATAGACGTTGGGATTACCGTAAATATTCGGAATCCCGAAAATGCCGCCCAACCCAGGACGCGCCGGTCGATTACCCGGATAAACGTTCGGAAAACCGCCCCAGGTGGGATAAACGCCAGTGATCCAGGTGCGATTGCGCATGGCCGCTTCGTTGGCGTCATAAATCCGCCCACGCAAGTAACCAATCTGCGAATCAACCATGGCAATCTCGTTACGCAGTTCGCGCGCGCGGCCCTTCCAATAAGCTTCGTCACGCGCGGCTGATTCGTTTTTCGCGCGCGCCAATTCAGTCATCTCGGCAGACTCGGCACTCTGGCGACGACGCGACTCTTCCAGGGTCGGCAGCCCTAACTGCTTACGGCGCGATTCATAGGCCTGTTCACTCTCGACCCGACGCTGGCGCACTGCGTCGAGATCCATGTTGGTCAGGGTCCTGACCGCCGGTCCGCTTGGTTGCGAATTCGTTTTGTTACTCGCCTGCGTTTGCTCGCGGTGACTGAAAAAGCCGCCCCACGATTCATTGTTCGCTCGTTCCGTGGCGGGGATATCGATTAAGGTCACCAGCAGCGTCTGATTGAACCCCGGAGAAATTTCATAGGTCAGGGTGGTCCGCGTCAGGATGAACTCGGTAGGTATCTCGATGCGCCGTCCGTCTCGCAGCACCAGCGTATAAGCCGAGGCCGTCATCGCGAACGCTAACAGCAGACAGACAATTGCCAACGGCTTAAGCGACGCGTGGCCGACACGTTGTACGGTTCCCGTTGATGAATGCATGATGTGACCTTCCTTTTTCCCCGGCTCTATCTGATGAGGTTTAGGGCCGCACTCCCGCAACCTGAATCCTTGATGGGGCGCGGGCATCGTGCCCGCCGGCGGTAGTCCCGCCTCTGAACGTGCAAACTATTTCGTCGGGTTCGTCCCCGACGTCTTCGTGTAACTATCACGCGCTTTCACAGCCAGGTTTGGCTGCTTAACGCGAACCTTAATGTCCCGCCGCGCGTTATCGTCGTCGCTGGCCGATTTCGGGTAATAGCCGAGGCTGTATTGACGGCGCAACTCCTCGGCAATTTTCGAAAAGGAATCCGCGAGTTGCGTTGTGTCATTCGCCTGATAAATTCGCCCGCCTGTTTCATCCGCGAGCGCATGCAGATATTTGTCCGCGCGATCGTAATCAGCTTTCGAGGTTCCCGGCATCGGCTGCCCGTTGTTCCCCGGCACGTTATAAGTCTGCTGCGAAGTCGTATTGCCAAAGATACCGTGGCGCGTCGTTACCACCGTCACGGTGTTGCCGCCCCCCTGCATTGAACGCATGTAGTCGGTGGTGTCGTATTGAATCGGATAAATCAACGCGTCCAACTCTTCTGCCTCTCGCAAGGTGCTTTGATATGACGCCTGCTGGCTGGAGGTGTCCACCCCGTCGGTAAAGAGCACGATCGCCTTGCGTCCCTTGATTTGATTAAGCCTTTCCCGAATCGTCAGATGCACCGCGTCATAGAGGCGGGTTGAGCTCCCCGTGTTGGCATATTCATCGACGAGCGTTTCCACGAGATCGAGATCGTTGGTGGCGTTTGGCGTCAGCAACAGCACTTCGTCATTGAAAGTAACTACCAGGACGCGATCCTGCGGCCGTAGTTGCTTGGCGAAAGCCACCGCAGCTTCTCTGATCTCCTGCACATGAAAGTGCGTGGACGCCGACATATCCAGCAGCAAAGCGACCGTGAATGGTTTTTCCGCCGGCTCGAAATATGCGAGCGACTGTTCGACGCCATTTTCAAAAATGCGAAAGTCTTCGCGCTTGAGATTCGGAACAAACCGCCCCTGATGATCGAGCACACTGACGGGGACTGTCACCAGCGAAGTGTTCACCTTAACGACGTCGCCCTCGCTTACCTCCTCCGGACCGGTCGCGGCCGTGGTTGATTCCGAAGAATTTGTTGACGTTGACGAACCGGCGCCGGCATTTCCCAGTGTTGGCGGCCCGAGCGGACGCGCCAGCTGACCTCCAAGCAGCGCCGGCGGCCCTGCGGGAGCCGTATTGGGATCTGACGTCTGGTTCAAGTCATCCGCGGCAGTCTTAATTGACGCGCTCATTTGCGGCGGCGCCGATGATGTATTCACCTGGGACGACGCCGCCGAATCATTTGCCCCGGATGAAACCGTCCGCGGCCTCGTCACCGAAGCAGCCGCCGATGTATTTACGGTCGGATTAACTTGTGCTTTTGACTGGGCCCCACGCTGCGAGCCGGTGCGACGGGACGTCTGTGAACTCGCCTTGGCAGCGGGACTCGATGTCTTCTCAGCCACGCTCTGGTCGGTCGTCGCTTTCGTGTTTCCGTTTACCGCGAGCGAACCTTCGTAATCATTCTGCTTTTTGAGCAAATACGCGCCGTGCGGACACGCGGCTGAGGTCATGTACGCCACGACGACGTATCCATCTGGAATCGGCACGCCCTGACAAATCTTAATGGTGTCGGTCTTCGGCTGGGCTGGGGTGTTCGGGGCAGACTTATCCGTCGTCCTTCGAGGCGGATTTTGCCCTAAAGTAACAGCCCCCGAGCTGAACATTGTCAGGACAAGTAAGACCGCGACGAAGTATTTCATGGTCGCTACCCCCTTGCTTGCTTCTCTAATTGTGGAGCGCATTATACTCCCAGTACTTTGAAGAAGAAAACGTCGATCAGCACGTTTAATCCAAAATCGTTGTCATTATTTTGTTGCGATGAGGTACAATCCGCCTGTTCCCAGGTCAACGGTATATCGAACATTGATTGTTGTCGGCGATTGCGTGTATGTCGAAGACAACGTCGGGTGTCCCCTTTAGAGACTGTTGCATTGATAGCCCCATAACGTTTCGCAGGAGGAAAACGATCAATGGCTAAATTGGTTTGTAAGCTTCTCGGTGTGGTGTTTATCCTGGTGGGTGTAGTGGGATTTGTGATGCCCGGGTTTCTGGGAACACACTTAAGTCTCGCGCACAATGCGGTTCACCTCATTTCCGGCGCTATCGCTCTCTACTTCGGATTCGCTGGATCAGCCAGCGGGGCGCGTACGTTCTGCCTGGTCTTCGGAGCTGTCTACCTGCTCTTAGGCATTGCCGGTTTTGTGATGGGAGCGCCGGGCGCTTCGACGATTACAGGCATGATGATGGAAGACAGCAAAATGTGGAAAGTCATTCCGGGAACGCTGGAACTCGGCAAGATGGATCACATCGTGCACTGTCTGCTGGGAGTTGTATTCCTCGCGGGAGGATTGCTCGGCGGGCGTGACGCCTGATTGATTCCAGGCAGGACCAAGTGTGCCGTAGCCATTTCCACACTTAAGCCGCGCTCGATAGTTGGCCAGCATTGGCCGACCAATTTCTGCAAGGTTCGCAAATATTCTCAAGCCCTCTCCCTTTAGGAGATGTTTGGGTGAGGGCATGAGCAGCGTCGGCGTCTGTCCTTAACATAGGCGAGAGATGATTCCGCTTAACAAGCGAAGTCACCTCTCGCGCCCCATGAAGGTTTGGCTACAGCGGTACGCCTCATCCCCAGCCCTTCTCCAAAAAAAGATAGGGGAGCCTTCTGTCTATCGGAACCTTACGTTCACCCCGCCGCGGGCTGTGATGCCCGGCGCGCGGAAGCCATTCTCGTAATAGGTCACGTCGAATAGATTGTCGGCGCCGGCAAAGAACGTAAGTCCAACCCTGTCATTAAGACTTCGCTCATAACTGCCATACAAATCCGCCTTGGTGTAACCCGGAAAGGTCAACTCAGCCATGCGAAACGGAAAGTTATTCTCGAAAACCGGCGCGAGGTAAGCACCCGTGCGATTCAAATCAAAATTGAATTGAAACGCGCGATAACGCTGGCTGAAATCCAAGCCGAACAGGTGTTTCGGAATCACATACTCAGGCTGAATGCCGGCACCATTCACAAACCGATCGCTGTTAGTGTAAGTGTAGGTGGCCCGCAGGTTGCCGAGCCGCCACGGCACCAGCTCAGCATACGTTTCCACCCCACGCGAAATGCCGCCAGGTTGGTTCACATAGCCGCTGAATCTTCCGAGGCCTAAAGGATCAGTAATAAAGCTGCGGAACGCGACGGTGCGCTGCAGGCGAGTATAAAAGTAGGTCGCGCCGAATAACACCCGATCGTTTGCGAGGCGCTGATCGAATCCCGCATCAACCCCGATCGATTGTTCTGCGCGCAACGTCGGATCGCCGAATCTGACAAAGCCGGCAGTCGCGAAAGTTCCCTGCCCGAATCTCTCGAACAGCGCGGGCGCTCGAAATCCGTTGCCGGCGTGCGCGCGTAACTTCGTGTTCGAAGAGCGAATGAAATAAGCGATCGAGCCGTCGCCGGTGAGCGAAGTCTGAGGATCAATCACCGTCAGGAAGCCGGGACGATCGGCGGCGCTCACCTTAAAGGACTGTCCGCGCACGCCGAACGACAGTTGCAATCGATCGTTGAGAAAGAACATTTGATCCTGGCCGAACACGGCAAAAGTGTCCTGACGATCAGTCGTGTTATTGACCGGGCTGAACGCCGGCGTCGAGGATTGGAAGATCGATTCATGTTCGTATTCAAAGCCCGCCGTCGCCAGGTTGTGACGGCCCAGCCGGAAATTCGCGCGCGCATCCAGCGTGTCCGTGCCGCCATTGTTGATGCTCTGAAAGGCGAAGTCGCCGAATGGATAGAAAGCCGCGAAGCGTGGATCGAGCGCACCGCCATTGTAATTTCGCCGGCGCGTGCCGACATGTTGGTAAGCAATCGAGTAAGAAACCTTGTCGTTGATTTCGTGTGAAAACTTCAACCCGCCCACCAGCACTCGATTACGCCGCCCCTGATCGGGATTGTTGAAATCCGGCTGGAAATTAGTCCCAGCCACAGCCGGCGGATATTGGCCGCCGGTAAACGCGGCCGGCAACGCGAACGGACTATCGTTCAGACGCGCGTTCGAAATGGTGCCAAAAAGGTTTCCGCTGATTGTGATGTTCGGGCTCGCCTTGATTTCCCAATGCGTCCCGCCGGCCGTATTGCCATATTCGTCGTTACCATCAACTCCGCTGCGCACGTCCAGGCGAGTGATGCCGAAGCTATAGCCGATTCGCTGGCCAATGCCACCTGAGCCTTTTAGGCGCTCGCGAAACAACGCCAGACTGCCGCCGTCAAATCCAAATTCGAAATTTGGTTTCCCTTGTCCTGTTTTCGGCAGGAGATTAATGACGCCGCCAATAGCGTTCGTGCCATAGATTGACGAACCCGAGCCTCTGAGCATCTCCACGCGGTCAAGGTCTGCGGGCAAAAGATCAGCAATAAATGGAACGGCCGAGCCATTGATGTCCGACGCGTCGCGCACGCGCAATCCGTCGAGGAGGAACGCAGTGTCAAAGGTCCTTTGGCCACGCAGCCGGATCGTCGTCAGCGCTCCATAAGAGCCCTGGGTTTGCACGCGGACACCCGGCAAGCCACGAACACTTTCGGACAGCGTCAACTCTCGCTTTGATTCGATCGTTTGATCGCTGACCACGCTGACGGCCTTTGATATTTCATCCGTGGTTTGGGCGGTCCCGGTCGCGGTAATCACGACACTCGCATTCACCGCTTGCACTGACAACTCGATGTCATTCGCCAGCGATTGCCCGCGTTCGACGTGCAGCGGCTTCGAAGTGAATACCGCAAAACCCTTCGCCTTCACCTCAACGACATAATCGCCGGCGCCTATCTCTTTAAAGACGTAGGCGCCGTTGTTGTCGGCCACCGCCAGCAGTTGCGCGCCCGAGCGCGAACTCACCGTCACTTCAGCTCCCGCAACGGCCGCATTGCGTTCATCCGTAACGCGCCCATGAATGTCCGTGCCGCTCTGCGCCTGGGCGCCAACAGCCAATCCTAACGAAGCCAAAACCAAAAGGATTTTCTTCATCCTTCCTCCTTCATCCTTCATCCTTGCTTTTATGTATCGGCGTGATTCTCGGCGCACCCGAAATTGGGTGCGCATCGACAAGCACGCGCAAATCGAAAATTTGTTGGAGCCGTTGGGCGGTGAGCACCTCAGCCGGCGGTCCGCTGGCGACGGCCCCACCTTCTTTCAACAGCAAAATCTGATCGGCGAATTCAGCTGCAAGGTTGACGTCGTGGGTCACGACTACCGCAGCCGTGTCGCCGCGATCACAACGGACGCGAATCAGCTGTAGCATGGCGGCTTGATGCGCGAGATCCAGGTTCGCCGTGGGCTCGTCGAGCAGAAAGATCTTCGCCTGCGTGGCCATCGCGCGCGCCATCACCACGCGTTGCCGCTCGCCTCCGGACAACTCGTTCATCAAGCGCTGCGCAAATTGTTCGAGATGGGTCTCGCGCAGCACCTCAGTCACAATCTCGATGTCGCGCGCGTTTTCCCAGCCCCACGCATTGGACCAGGCATACCGGCCACCTAAAACGAAATCCATCACCGTGACCGGAAATCTCAGTTCGGATTCCTGGGCGACGACGGCCACCTGCCTTGCGACGGCCCGCCGCGGATAGGCCGCGATCGGTTTATCGCTCAGCAACACTTCGCCACTCGCCGGGCCTACGGTACCGTTCAAGGCCCGCAACAACGTCGATTTGCCCGCGCCATTCGGACCGATGATGGCTATCACCTGCCCGGGTTCAGCGCGCAGCGAAACACCGGCGACTGCCGTCCGGTCTTCGAACTTGATCGTGATGTGGCGGGCTTCGAGCATCTCTAGTTGGCCGCTGCGCTTTCGTAACTAGTTGCCGGCAGAAAGTCCGCATAGACGAAGCCTTCGCGTTCGACAATTTCTCCGACTGCAACCGGGACGGCTTGATCGAACATCGGCCCATCGAACGCAAAGGTGTGAAATTCTCCGCGCTCGCCGCACGGATCGACATCGCCGGGCAGGTCTCGCAGAAATTGTTCATTGAACTCGCGTCCCGCAAAGCTGGCCGGCAGCTGTTTTGGATCCACGCAGGTCACGACCGCGCGCAATCCGCTTGAGATCATTTCCCTCGCTAATTCACGGGTCGGCATCTGCCAAATCGGAAACAGCGGCTCAATGCCCATCCCGGACAGTTTCTCTTCTCGATAAGCCCTGATGTCCGTCAAAAAGAGATCGCCAAACGCTATGCATTCAATTCCGTCATGCTGCGACTGCCGGATGAAACCTGACATTGCCTGCTCGTATTGAGCGTTCGTGCACGGAGACGGAAGATCAATCAGCTGCAAGGGCAGGCCGGCGGCTTGCGCCTGGAGTCGCAACAGTTCCAGACGTACTGCATGAATCGCGATGCGTTGATAGACCTGGTTCATCGTGGTCATCAGCCCCACCACTTCTACGTCCGATCGTTGTCGCAGCACGTGCAGCGTCCAGGCGCTGTCTTTGCCGCTGCTCCAACTTAAGAGAGTTTTCTTCCGCATCAGATTTATCCTCGGCGCAGCAGGTAAATGAAGAGCGGGGCGCCGATAAGCGCGGTAATCGCGCCCACCGGCAGTTCGCGGGGCGCGATCAGCGTGCGCGCCAATGTGTCAGCCACGATCACAAAACCTGCGCCCGCAAGTGCGGAAGCCGGAATCACCATGCGATTGTCGCTGCCAAAAGAAAGTCGAACCAGATGCGGCACGACCAGGCCGACATAACCAACCGATCCGCTCGCGGCCACCGACGAACCCACCAGCACACTCGCAGCCAGAAACACCAACAAGCGCACGCGGCCGACTTCGACGCCGAGATCAAAAGCATCACGCTCGCCCAGCATCATCAGGTTCAGCGAACGGGCCGTGAACATCAGCACGACGACGCCAATTACTACGCCCACCAACGCCATGATGAGCAGACGGCCGCTGGTGCCGGACAAATCGCCCAACAGCCAAAACGTGAACGAGCGAATCCGCGTGGCATCCATCAGGACCGTCAGGAAGACAATTGCGGAAGAAAGAAAAGTCGTGACGATCACGCCGGCGAGAATCAAACGATCCGGCGTCGCACCCGCCCGGCCGCGCGCCAATTGATAGACCACAGCGCTCGCCACAATCGCGCCGCCAAAAGCCAAAAACGGCCGGCTCCACTCGTGCGCGCCGAAGAAAACCATCGCCAACATCGTGCCGACTGCGGCGCCATTCGAAACGCCGAGCAGGTAAGGTTCAGCCAGCGGATTCCGCAGCAAAGCCTGATAACCCGCGCCGGCGGCGGCCAGACACATGCCGACCGCTCCGGCGAGTGAAACGCGTGGCAAGCGAATTTCAAAAAGGATGGCCCGCTGCTCGGCAGACAAACCGCAGTTGTTCTTGCCGGTCAACGCACAGAGCGAATTCAGCAACGGCAAACGCTCACTGCCGAAGACTGACGCGACGGTTACGATTCCCAGCAGGGCCAGCAACAGCAGCCCGCAGATAATGATCGTTCGCTTGAATGTACTGGTGGTTGCGCGCCTCATCGGAAAGCCTCCGGATGCAGCGCGCGCGCCATTGCTTCCAGTCCGTCTACGAGTCTGGGGCCGGGACGCGAAAGCAGATCGCCGTTGATACGGTACACGCGATTGTTCAGGACCGCAGGTGAATTTTTAAGCGACGGCGCGACGTTCGCATTCGCCTCGCCCATCGAGCCGCCCGTCGACAGAATGACCGCGTCGGGTCGCAAGGCCAGCGCGGCTTCATCGCTGAACCGTGGAAACGCGCCGGGCACATCGGCCGTAACTGAGACACCACCGGCGCGACGCACCAGATCCGTCAAATAGGACTCCCGACCAATGGTGTAGAGCGGCTCGCCCGAAACCTGGTAGAAAACTCTCACCGGCTGGGAGCCTTTGACCGCGGTTTCTACAGTTGAACTACGACGGCGCAATTCATCAACCAACCTCAGGGCCGCATCGTGACGATTAAGCACATCGCCCAAAGTCTGAATCGATTTCAAAACATCATCGAAGCGTTGCGGGTCGGTGACGTAAACGGCGATGTGCTGTTCATCAAGTTGTTTGGTGAATGCTTCAAGCTGTGAGGCGGTGGAGACCAGGACAATTTGTGGCTTCAACGCGATGATGCGTTCGATGCTCGGGTGCATGGTGTCGCCGATCTTGGCGACGCTTTTCGCTGCTTCGGGAAAATCGCAATAGGTTGTGTCGCCGACCAGCTGGTCGCCTGCTCCTACGGCGTAGACAATCTCGGTCAGGTTGGGCGCGAGTGAAACAATGCGATCGATTTTCTGCGGGACAGTTACGCGGCGGCCGGCTTCGTCGGTGAATTCACGCGTTTGAGCCCCAGTTTGAGAATTGTTGTTTGGAACCCGCGCACACGATGCAACGGAGAGCGCCAGGGCGGCGACGACGCAAATTTGGAGGGCGGTGAGCAGCGACGCGCGCCACCGCTCTGGATTGTTTAGAGTTCCGCTTTCAGGCGGGTCCAAAGATCTACGGCCGCGTAAACGCGCAACTCCAAACCAAGCGCCGCTGCGTTCGGCGGGCGCACTCCAAATCTGTCTCTTAAAAATCAGAAATCCCATCACTTCCTGCCTCGCGAAATCTGACAGGTAGCGACGGGATCGTTTCTGGAAAGGAAATTCCCACTGCGGCCTGAACACCTTTTCGCGGGCGTTCATAAAGCTGCTGCAACGTCCGGGCAGGTCTCCTGGCTTTGCTTCGCTAACAACCAGCGAAGTCATTCACAGTGGCGCGACCGCGCGGGATTCTCACCCGCTTCCCTATTCTCCCCGCTTTTATGCGGGGCACCTGAACGTGTTTGAAAGAACGACGGAACCATCGGTCCCGCAATGTGCGCGCACGATAGCACGCGCGCGAGACCCCAGTCAAAGCTGGCGCGTTGCTCGCGACCTACCTCTCAAGTAATATTCCCGCACTCATGATCAAAACAGTGGAATGGACTAAGGAAGGCGTCAGCATGCTTGACCAGCGGCTGCTTCCTAATGAAGAAAAATATTTAATGCTGCGCTCCTACGAAGAGGTGGCGGACGCGATTAAGAAGATGGTCGTCCGCGGCGCGCCCGCGATTGGAGTATCGGCCGCCATGGGACTCGCGCTGGGCGCGAGTCAATCGGTCGGCACCTCGGTTGCCGATCTCGAATACGACTTTGATTTCATGTGCAAAGTGATGGAGGCCACGCGTCCGACGGCCGTGAATCTGTTCTGGGCGGTCGAGCGCATGCGCGGCGTGATCGCTCGGGCCAAATCAGAGGGTGTGCGCGACGTCGAAGACATCAAGCAGCGTCTCACCGATGAAGCGTTGCTGATCTACAACGAAGACATTGAAGCTAACCGGGCGATCGGATTGTTCGGCGGCGAGTTGATTCCCGATGGCGCGACGGTGTTGACGCACTGTAACGCGGGCGCGCTGGCGACCGCTGGTGATTACGGTACGGCGCTGGGCGTCGTGCGCGGCGCGATTAAGGCTGGCAAGCGCGTCGCGGTAATTGCAGACGAAACGCGGCCGTTCCTGCAAGGGGCGCGTCTGACCGCGTGGGAGCTGGCGAAAGACAACATCCCGGTGACCGTGATTACCGATAACATGGCCGGCCACATCATGAAGCAAGGTAAGATCGATTGCGTCGTGGTCGGCGCCGATCGCATCGCCGCTAACGGCGACGCCGCCAACAAGATCGGGACCTATATGGTCGCGGTGCTCGCGAAACAACACGACATTCCATTTTATGTCGCCGCTCCCCTATCAACTGTCGATCTGTCAACGGCGACTGGCGATGAAATCCCCATCGAGCAACGCGATGCCAGGGAAGTGACCCACTTGCGCGATTATCAACTGACACCCGATGGTGTCGGCGTTCAGAACCCCGCGTTTGATGTGACGCCGAACGAATTGATCGCGGCGATTATTACCGATCGCGGAGTCGCCCGCGCCCCTTACACTGAAAGCCTCCAGAAACTGTCCAAGGTGCGTTCGGCGAACGCGTCTTAATTCACGGAGGCCTGCGATTCAAAACAAGATCAATCAGCAAAATCTTTCTTTGCCGGCGGAATTGCTGCAAACCGTCGAGCTGGCGCTGGATAACTGGGACGCGCAGCGAAAGGTGGCGAGGCTTTGGGCGCGTGACACTTCGCTGTGGACCGACAAGGGCGAAGACAACTGGCTCGGCTGGCTGCACATCGCCGACGAGCAACTGAAAACCATTAAGCGTTTCACGAACTTCGCCGCCGAAGTGAAGGACGCGGGCTTCAGTCACGTGCTCTTGCTCGGGATGGGCGGTTCCAGTCTTTGCCCGGAAGTTCTAAGCAAGTCGTTTGGTAAGTCGGAAGGATTCCCGGAACTGCACGTCCTGGACTCCACCGATCCGGCGCAAGTGAACTCGATCGAAAATCGAATCGACATCGCAAATACGCTCTTCATCGTTTCGAGTAAGTCAGGCACGACGCTGGAACCCAATATCTTCAAACAGTATTTTTTCCAGCGCGCTAAAGACGCCGTCGGCGCAGAAGCGGCTGGTCATTTCGTAGCAATCACGGATCCGGGCTCGAAGCTGCGCGAAGAAGCCGAGCGCGAAAACTTTCGCAAGATTTTTTTGGGCGTGCCGTCAATCGGCGGCCGCTATTCAGCGCTCTCCGATTTTGGCCTGGTGCCGGCGGCGGCGATGGGCATTGACGTAACGAGGTTTTTAGAAAGCACGATTCCCATGGTGCGCGCGTGTGGCGATGCTTCGGCGCGAAATAATCCCGGCGTGATCCTGGGCGCCGTGCTGGGGACGGCACACAACGCAGGACGCGACAAAGTGACGATCATCGCGTCGCCGGGCATCTATGATCTCGGCGCGTGGTTGGAGCAATTGATCGCTGAATCGACCGGGAAAAATGGCAAGGGCCTAATCCCGGTGGATCGCGAGCCTCTCGGGCCGCCGGACATCTACGGCAATGATCGGGTATTTGTCTATTTGCGTTTGGAATCGGCTCCGGAATCTTCGGAAGATGCCGCCGTCAAACAATTAGTGGAAGCCGGGCAGCCGGTGATCATGATTTCCCTGACCGAGGTTTACGATCTCGGCCAGGAATTTTTCCGCTGGGAAATCGCCACCGCCGTCGCGGGATCGATCATCGGTATCAACCCCTTCGATCAACCCGACGTTGAGGCAAGCAAAGTCGCCACCCGGAAGCTGACGGACGAGTACGAACGCCACGGAGCGCTGCCGGCCGAGTCTCCTTTCTTCGAGGTTGAAGGCATCCGGCTGTTTGCCGATAAGAGCAACGCTAATGCTTTGCGCAGTGCGGCAACTGAGCAATCTTTGAGCGGATATCTGAAAGCGCACCTGAACACGATCAAACCAAATGACTATTTCGCGGTGCTTGCTTATATCGAGATGACTGCTTCGCACGAGCAGTCACTACAATCGATGCGCGCGGCCGTGAGAGACGAAAGGCGGGTAGCGACTTGTGTTGGTTTTGGTCCGCGCTTTCTTCATTCGACGGGCCAGGCTTACAAAGGCGGACCCAATAGCGGCGTGTTCCTGCAAATCACCTGCGACGACGCGCAGGATTTGCCCGTGCCGGATCAGACCTACACCTTCGGAATTGTAAAGGCGGCCCAGGCGCGCGGGGACTTTGAAGTGCTCAACGAACGCAGTCGCCGAGCCTTGCGCGTGCATCTGAGCGCGAATGTGCAAGCTGGACTAGCCAGGTTGAATGACGCGATTACACAAGCATTGAGTTCAGTGACGGGTGTCAGAACCGGGAGCGGTAGCGACCGGATCAGGTGATTCGCAGCGCTATAGCTGCAGGCCTCCTGAAACTCGTTAGGAGTCAATTGATCCCGTCGCTACCGCTCCGGGCTTTGACACGAAAGGTTCATAACTATGCAACTGGGAATGATTGGCCTGGGCCGCATGGGCGCCAACATGGTGCGGCGGTTGATGCGCGGCGGACATGAATGCGTCGTGTGGGACTTGAGCGCGGATAACGTCAGCGCGCTGGCGGGCGAAGGTGCAACTGGCGCCGCGTCGATTGACGACTTACTCGCGAAGCTCAATAAACCGCGGGCCGTTTGGATCATGGTTCCGTCCGGCGATGCTACGGAACAGACGGTCAAAGAACTCGCCGCTCGCATGGAGGCGGGTGACATCATCATCGATGGCGGCAATTCTTATTTCAAGGACGATGCTCGACGCGCGCGGGTACTGAAAACGAAGGGCATCAACTATATGGATGTCGGCACCAGCGGCGGCGTGTGGGGACTGGAACGCGGCTATTGCATGATGTTTGGTGGCCCGAAAGAAACCGCTGAACATCTCGATCCGATCTTCAAAACACTCGCGCCCGGCCGCGGCAACATTACCCGGACACCGGGCCGCGAAAATATCCAGGGCACTGCTGAAGACGGCTATCTCTACTGTGGACCTTCGGGCGCCGGTCACTTTGTGAAGATGATTCACAATGGCATCGAGTACGGGATGATGCAGGCTTTCGCTGAAGGCTTCGACATCTTTCGCAACGCCAACTCACAAGAGCTACCGGAAGAGATTCGTTACGATTTGAACATGGCGGACATCGCCGAATTGTGGCGTCGTGGAAGTGTGGTGGCTTCGTGGCTCCTCGATCTGACGGCTATGGCTTTGGTCGAGGATCCCAATCTCGAGGGCTATAGTGGTTTCGTTCAGGATTCAGGCGAGGGGCGTTGGACGATTCAGGCGGCGATCGAAGAAGCCGTGCCGGCCGAAGTTTTGAGCGCCGCGCTGTACACCCGGTTTCGCTCGCGACAGGAACATACATTCGCAGAGAAGATTCTCTCGGCGATGCGCAAGAAATTCGGCGGGCACGTCGAGCCGAAGTAGTGCCAGCCGTGTCAGGAGCGGGAGTGGTAGCGGCCGGATCATTTGGCTTGCTGTGTGCATTCACGTTGCTTCCGCTCCGGCTACTGACACAAATTAGATGACCAACACCACGCAAACTAAATCTCACATCAGCCCGCCGTGCATTCTCGTGATCTTCGGCGCGGCCGGCGACCTCACTAAGCGCAAGCTGGTTCCCGCGCTCTACAACCTGCGCCGAAACAATTTGCTGCCGGAAGAGTTTGCGGTCATCGGCCTCGCGCGCGCCGAGATGAGCGACGAAGAGTTTCGCCACCGTCTGCGTGACGATATGAATGAGTTCGCGACGGAAAAAGTCGAAGATGAACTTTGGAACTGGCTGGCTTCCCGCCTCTTCTACCTGTCCGGAGATTTCAACGACGACGAAACTTACGCGCAGCTCGAAAGCGCTCTCGAAAAAACGGATCGAGACCGTGGGACCGGCGGAAATTTCTGTTTCTATCTCGCCACCGCGCCGCAATACTTTGCCACCGTCATCGAGAAGCTCGGCGCTGCCGGACTAAGCGAAGAAACCGAAGAGCACTGGCGCCGGGTGGTGATCGAAAAGCCATTCGGTTCCGACCTGGAATCTGCCAAGAACCTCAATCACGAAATTCAACAGGTGCTGAAGGAAGATCAGATTTACCGCATCGATCATTATCTCGGCAAAGAAACCGTGCAGAACATTCTGGTGTTCCGCTTCAGCAATGGCATCTTTGAGCCGACCTGGAACCGGCGCTACATCGACTCAGTGCAAATTACCGCCGCCGAGAAAGTGGGCGTCGAACAGCGCGGCGGTTATTACGAGCAAGCCGGCGCGCTCCGCGACATGGTTCCCAATCACCTGCTGCAATTGCTGACCCTTACCGCGATGGAGCCGCCGGTCTCGTTCAAAGCCAACGCCGTGCGTGATGAGCAGGCCAAGGTGCTGCATGCGATTCAATGTCCCACGCCCGCCGAGGCTGATGAAAGAACGGTGCGCGGCCAATACGACGCGGGCGACATCGACGGTAAATCAGTGCCGGCTTATCGTGCCGAGCCCAACGTAGCTCCCGATTCAATCGTCAACACCTTCGTCGCGATGAAGCTGCTGGTCGACAACTGGCGTTGGAGCGGCGTGCCGTTCTATCTAAGGACGGGAAAGCGTCTCGCCGCGCGCGACACAGAGATCGTGATCAATTTTAAGAGCGCGCCTTTCATCCTGTTCCGGGATACTGACGTCGACCGCCTCAAGCCGAATCGGCTGGTGCTGCACATTCAACCCGACGAAGGCATCTCGCTGAGCTTTGGCGCCAAGGTTCCAGGCCCGATTCTCAAACTCGGCACCGTGGACATGAACTTCGATTACGAAGATTACTTTGGCGACGTGCCCAGCACCGGCTACGAGCGTTTGCTGCACGATTGCATGATGGGTGATGCGACCCTCTTCCAGCGCGCGGATCAGGTTGAGGCTGGATGGGCCGTGGTCAAGCCGATTCAGGACGCCTGGGCGAACGCCTCTGCCCCGTCATTTCCAAATTATGCCGCGGGATCGTGGGGCCCGCAGGCATCCGACGATTTATTGAGCAAAGACGGACGCGCGTGGGCTGTCACCAAAGACATCCGGCGATCCCAATCTGGTAAATAGCAGAACCTCAGGAAATCTTGGGTGGTTCGGGCAAACCTTGCGGTGCCGGCGGTATTACCGTTGGCTCGTAGCGCCGTGTACGGTGATGCCGGCGCCAGCCGGGTTTCTGATTGAAGCGCTTCTCGTGCCGCGCGACGCAATCCCAACAGACATAATGCGGACGATTATCGTCGCCGATCGATTCAATGACATGCGGCGTCTCGCGATCACAGCGTTCGCAGCGATGGGTGTCGGCGTGTTCTCCGGGAATCATGATGGTTCGCCGAAATCTTATCACGTCGTGAACGATTCGAGCAGAAGGCGTCTGCCTCAGCCTTCGAAGACGCCGCGATAAGACAACTCTCCATTGAGCACTCGTGCCGCTGAGGTGAAAGGGTGAGGTTCCGATTTGTCTTCGCCCATGATGTGATTTACCTCAATTCCCTTCACCTTCAAGTAATCCGAAATCATGCTGCGATGACAGCGCCACCAGACAGCTTCGGAACACATGATCGTGACTCGCTGTTTGGCAGCCAGCTCCAAAAGCCGTTCGATGCCGACGCGGAACTCGGCAGTCTCCATGTAATCGGCGTATCCGCGAAACGATTCATTCCGCCAGGCAACATTCAGCGAATCGGGCCGCGCTCGCCGCCGGCCTCCTAATTCGCGAAAGTGTTCGTAGCGAATTTCCTCGCGAGCCAACGAAACTGCCAGGGCCTCCTTATTGAAATGTGGATACCGCCGCGACCCGGGAAAGCTGCGTACATCTGCCAGCAGCCCAATCTCAAACGATTGCAGGCGACCAATGAAGTCATCAATCGCCAGGGTCGAATGTCCGATGGTCCATATTGATAGTTTGTCCGGCATCGTGGTGCGTTAGCGGGTAGAAGTATAAAACGTTGCGCCGGCAAAGCCGGGTTTCGCTTTGAAATATGCTACTTCGTATTTTCCAAACAAACGAGGCGTCTTAGCATGAAATAATTTATTGACACCGCGCGGTTACGAGAGTATAAGCCGCGTGTCCCAAACGACATCCAACGCGCTCGTCAGTCTCATAATCCTGTCGTCGCAGAGATTGCCGGCTAACGTGATCGCTCTCAAAGTATCACTACCGTGCGCGGCGTCCTTATACTTATGTTCGTTAGATAAAGCGTCGGAGAACCCCCAATGTTCAATTCAGCGATCATCGACACCGCAATTGGCATCGTCTTCGTCTATCTCCTGCTGAGCCTGATCTGCTCCGCCATCGGTGAAGCAATCGAATCCATTATGCGCAACCGGGCCGCGGATCTGGAGCGCGGAATTCGCGAGCTGGTAACCGATGAGAATGTCTCGGGCGGCCTCAAGCGTTTCATAGAGAAACACCTGCCTCTTACGCGGAAACTTCTTGGCCTGGCCAAGAGCGCTGCCGCTACCCCGGCGGCCGGTTCGCCTCCCGCCGCCAACGATTACGTCGCTAAGCTTTATGATCATCCGCTCCTTAATGGACTTTTTCGGGGCACCTATGAGGACACGATCAAGTACCGATCGCTGGGAGTGTTTCGAAGATTATTTCAGTGGATTTGGCAGAGCACTCCAAAGCTCCCGACCTACATTCCCTCGCGCAATTTTGCGCTGGCTCTGATGGATATTGCACTGCCGGCGAGCGAAACAAATGCCTCAGGAGCCGAGGGCGCGGTGGCTGGTCCCACAGCCTCATTATCATCGCCTCCAGTAGATTCCGTCGAAGCATTGCGCAATGCGATTATCACCAAAGGCCACATCGATGCGAATTCAAAACTTGGCAAGGCGCTGCTGCCACTGATTGATTCCGCAGGCAACGACGTCAACCAGGCGCGCCAGAACATCGAGAACTGGTTCGATACGGCAATGGACCGCGCCTCAGGCTGGTACAAGCGTCGCACTCAGTTCATCATTTTCGGCATCGGCTTGATCATGGCCATCGCGGTGAACGCCGATTCTGTCAGCATCGTCAAGAAACTTTTCAATGACAAAGCTGTGCGCGACACGGTGGCCGCTGAAGCCATCGAATACGCCAAGGCGAATGCGGCCGTTTCGCCGACCCCGGCTCCGTCACCAAATCCATCCCCGAGTCCTTCACCGAGTCCTTCGCCCAACGCTTCACCGAGTCCATCGCCCAGCTCCACAGCAGATGCGGCGACAGATGAGAACTCATGTTGGGACCACTCGAGCGAATGCAGTGATAAGGACCCGGAAAAGGACAAGTGGAAAAAGACTACTCTCGCGTGCAAGCTCAAACAGAACGAGTGTTCGGCAAAGAAGTGTTACGAGTCAGAGTGCAAAGGTGACCAGAACTCACCGCGGTGCAAAGCCGCCAGAAGCAGGTGCCAACTGGTTTCTCTGGGGCTGCCGATCGGCTGGCCGGGTGAAGGCGACGTCACCATGACCTGGCCCGGCTGGCATTGGAAGACCCATGGCGGCTGGTGGTGGCAACTTTACTGGCACGGTATCGGCTGGCTAATCACGGCGCTGGCGGTCTCGCTGGGCGCGCCCTTCTGGTTCGACATGCTAAACAAGATCATTGTGGTTCGTTCGACCGTGAAACCGAAGGAGAAAAGTCCTGAAGAGAAGTCCAAGGACTAAACCATTTTCTACAAAAGCGTCGCCGAAGTGGATAGAATCAGCGAGCAAACGAAAGGGGACATTTACCATGGGAGTGTTACAGAAAGGTTCATCGGGTCCTGACGTCCAGGCCCTGCAACAGAGACTGAGTGATTTGGGTTTCGATCCAAACGGCATCGACGGAAACTTTGGTCCGGGGACCGAGAAGGCCGTGCGCGCCTTTCAGGGAGCGAAAGGTCTGGGCGTTGATGGGAAGGTCGGCCCGGCAACGATGGCGGCGCTGCAGGGCGCTCTCGGGGCGGCTTCGGGCGGGGGAATTTTCGACGCCGCTGAGGCGGGATTAGGCGCGATCAGCGACGCCGTAACCACTGCTGCCGCCACCGCTGCCAACGTCGCGGCCACCACGGCTGCCACCGCGGCGGCAGCCATTTCAAAGATCCTGACTGAAGGCGACTACGTGGCTGCCGCGACCTTATTGAATTGTGAAATTGCCGCCATCAAAGCGGTCGCCGAAGTCGAAAGCCGCGGGGCGGGTTTTCTGAGCGATGGCCGGCCCAAGATCCTGTTCGAGCGGCACAAGTTTCACAAATTCACGAACGGCAAATATGACTCTAGCCATCCCGACATCTCTAACAGGAGCGCCGGCGGATACGGCGCGGCGGGCAATCATCAATGGGACCGCTTCAACGAAGCCTTCGCGCTTGATCCCAACGCGGCGATTCAATCTTGCTCGTGGGGTAAGTTCCAGGTGATGGGTTTCAACTACGCCGTCTGTGGCTTTAACAACCTCAATGATTTCCGCACGGCAATGGAAACCAGCGAAGGCGAGCACTTGAAAGCCTTCTGTAATTTCATTTCGGGCAACAATCTCGCCGGTGCCTTGCGCAACCGTCAATGGGCGACGCTCGCGTCCGGTTATAACGGCGCGGATTACAAGATCAACCAGTACGACACTAAGTTAGCCGCCGCGTACAAGAAGTATTCGGGCTAAGTGGCAACGCGATCTCCTGGGGAGAGGTGATCGCTACACCCCGTGATAAGGACTCACACTTGGAGGGTAAAATGAACGTAAAAGAACTCGCACAACAGGAATGCTCCACCGAAAAACTGGCGCCGCTGGCGCGACAGGTGGCGCAGACGCTTTTGGCCAGCGTGCCGGCTTCGGAAGTTATTGACATCAGCGATCACGTAAACATCGTCGGCGGTTCGACTCTGCCTTACCTGCAGCGAGCTGCCGGCGAAGCTTTGATCGCCGCTATCAAAGACGCCGGGAAGAAACCGGATCTGGTCCACGCGCTCAGAACCTTGCCCCAGCAGTACATGGTGTACTACCAGTACATTCATCACCTCTGTCATATTCCGCTGGCCGCCTCACCGGGCACCAGCCCACATGAACGTGCCATCGCGATCGACATCCAGGATCACCAATCGTGGATCGAGGTGTTGAAGCATCACAATTGGATTTGGCGCGGCCCGGCGGATCGGCCTCACTTCAATTTCCATGGACCTCAGGACGCGGATTTTGGAATGACGGAAATCAAGGCGTTCCAGCAGACCTGGAATAATAACAACCCTAACGATTTGCTGAAGGTGGACGGTTCCTATGGTCCCAAGACCGAAGGCAAGTTGTTGCTCGCGCCGATTGCAGGCTGGTAATAGCCAGCCTGCGTCACCGCACCAATCAGAACTGCGTTCCTATTTCGCTGAATACCGGGCCAGCGTACGCGGAAAGATCCTGACGCCGGCGGGCATCTTTGCCAGCGGCATCGCCGTTCCCGGTAGCAACAACTCGCGGGCTCGAGTTTCGTAGACGCGCCGGTTCTCGTCGTCGTCAGGTTTGATTACCACGCCTTTGATTTCGAGGCCGGCGAACAAGCCCTTGCTGCGCGAGTAAGAAATAATCGCTGCCTTCAGCAAAGCATCAGTCGAGGCGGCGGCGCTGCGGCCAACTGGCCCGGCAACTGCGCTGCCCTCGCCTCCGATTTCAAATTTGTCTTTCAGCAATCCCGCCAACGCCTCTTCATTCATGAACAATAAAACGAGGTCAGTCTTTGCGGCGCCAATCTGCAGCCCGAAGCTCCCGCCGCCCAAATCGAAGAAAGCCGGCGCGCTCCAGCCACCTTTCACCCGCCGGCTAATTACTCCGTGACCGCCGCGGCCGCCCACGATGAAGCCACCTTTGATCATGTTCGGGAAAACAGCGATGGCATCGGCGCGATCCAGAAGACTTTGCGGAATGGCATGATCGGCCACATTCATGATCTCAGTGAAGGCATCGGCGGCTTCCTGCGCATGCTTGGCAGACTCCGCAGCCCTCTTGGGATCGGTCTGGGCGCCGGCGATGCCCGTTGCCAGGCATAGGATCGCGACGGTTAAGATTGTGCGTTTAATTAGAACGGTAGATTCGATGCTGGTCGGCATAATTCCCCCTTTTCATTTCAAACCTCTTTGGCGGGGGAAAAATTGTTTCTTGCTCGTTCATTGTCAGCATAACTATAATCGCGCGCTCTGACAACAGTCAGTGCCATCTGCGGTAGCGGATGGTTTGCGCAACGAAAACAGATCACCTGAGATCAACCGCCCGCTACCGCCGGTGGTACTGACGCAATGCCCATCGGGACTCCATTTCATGAACGTACGTTCGCGTTGTGCGAGAGCTTGAACTATCGCGAATGGTCTGGCTATTACACAGTCAGCGCCTACGAAACGCATCACGATCACGAGTACAACGCAATTCGGAATGCGTCCGCCCTGATCGACATCTCGCCGCTATTCAAATACCGGGTGACGGGAAAGGACGCTGCGCGCCTGGTGGACCGCGTAATCACCCGCGACGTACGCAAGATTTCTGTCGGGCAGGTGGTTTATACGCCGTGGTGCGATGAGCACGGCAAAGTGATCGACGACGGCACCGTCTCGCGGCTCGACGAAAACGTCTTTCGATGGACGGCGGCCGACCCCAGTCTGCGCTGGCTTACGCAGAACAGCGCCGGTCTCGACGTGGCGCTGGAAGACATTTCCGAGAGCGTGGCGGCGCTGGCGTTGCAGGGTCCGACGTCCGGTCGTCTGCTAAAAGCAATCGCGGAAGCCGACGTTGAGAACTTGAAATACTTTCGCGTTACCGGCGGGTCGATTGACGGCATCAACGTTGATATCTCGCGTACGGGATATACCGGCGACTTGGGTTATGAAATCTGGGTGGACGCTGACGATGCGCTGCGCCTTTGGGACATACTTATTGAGAAAGGCCGACCGTTCGACATCAAGCCCGCCGGCATGCTGGCACTTGATGTGGCGCGGATCGAAGCTGGTCTGTTGCTCATCGATATCGACTTTAACAGCAGCAAGAAAGCGCTCATCGAAGAGCAAAAGTATTCGCCTGCAGAAATGGGTCTGGGCCGGCTCGTGCATCTGGATAAGCAGAATTTCGTAGGTCAACAGGCGTTAGATCGCGAAAGTAAATGCGCGCCGGCGAAACAAATTGTGGGTCTCGAAATCGATTGGAACGAAGTCGAACGGCATTACGAATTAGTAGGATTGCCGCCGGCGGTTTCGCCCATCGCCTCGCGCGTGGCAGTTCCCGTTTTCAAAGGCGGCAGGCAAATCGGTAAGGCGACTTCATCAACCTGGTCTCCGGTGTTGAAGAAAATGATTGCGCTGGCGACGCTGCAGGGCGACTTCACCAAGCTGGGCGCCACCGTCGAGATTGAGACGACGGTGGAAGCCGTGCGACATCGCGTCCCGGCGCGGGTGGTAAAGACGCCCTTTTATAATCCCAAACACAAAACCGCGACGCCGGTCTAGCGGTAATGAAATCGCTCAACCAACTAATCGACGCATACGATCCGGCAGCGCCGCTCGATCGTGCTTCCACGATTCCATCATCCTGGTACACCGACGCGCGCATTTTCGAACTCGAGCAACAAACCGTCTTCAGTCAGTCATGGCAAGTTGCCGCCCGGGTCGATCAATTGAACCGCGCCGGTGATTACGTTACCGGTGAAATCGGCGGCGAGCCCATAGTTATTGTGCGCGGCAACGACAATCAACTCCGCGGATTCTTTAACGTGTGCAGTCATCATGCGGCCGCCGTAATTAACGAGCCGGAAGGCCACACAAATCAGCTCCGATGTCCGTATCACGGGTGGACCTATTCGCTCGAAGGCCAGCTCAAAGGCACGCCAGACTTTAATGACGTCTGCGATTTCGAGCGCTCCGAAAAAGGATTGCAGCCGATTGAAATTTTAGCGTGGGAGAAATGGATCTTCGCGAGGATTGGCGGTGAATCAGCTCTTGAAATCGGCCCGCCCTTTGAAACGAAATTGAATCAGGAGATCGCCGAATTGCGTCTGGCGGACCTGCACTGGCTTGAACGTCGCCGCTACGTGCTGCAGTGCAACTGGAAGGTCTTTGTCGATAATTATCTGGACGGTGGCTATCACGTACCGCACCTGCACAAGGGTCTGGACAGCGTGCTCGATTACACTCGTTACAACATTGAGAACGGCCAGCGTTACTGCCGGCAATCGAGCCCGATGGTTTTCAACAACGACGAGGTCGGCACTGTGCGCGGCGGACAGCGCGCCCTCTATTACTGGCTATACCCAAACTTCATGCTGAATTATTACGAAGGAGTTCTGGATACGAATGTGGTGCGGCCGATTACGATCGATCGCACCGAGGTGGTTTTTGATTTTTACTTTGCCGACACTTCAGATGCAGCGCGCGAGCGCAACCGGCGAAGCATCGATGTCGGTGAGCGCATACAGGCCGAGGACGTTGGCATCTGCGAATCGGTGCAACGCGGATTGAATTCGCGTGCGTATGAAGCGGGGCGTTTATCGGTGAGGCGCGAAGCCGGAGAACACCTTTTTCACCGCCTGCTGCATGCGGATTTGAAAGCCGGACTCGGGTGTCAGAACCGGGAGCAGTAGCGACCGGATCAATTGACTCCCTGGATAAAGCGCGGAGCAATCGAGATAGAACTCAATGAATCACTTGATCCGGTCGCTACCGCCCGGTTCTGACACTGCGACCTAACGGCTCTCTTTGAAGTAACCCGCCAGGGTTCGACCGCCACCGTATTCAATATCGTTAATTCGCCAACCGGTTGTGCCTTTGGTCAGCATGAACGTGACGGTTTTCTGCTCGCCAAAGTTTTCGAAGGTCACCGGAACGTTTGCCTTGTCGGCCGAATCGGAAACCGGCTTGCCGATGGCGAATTTCTTGATTTCCATATCCTGCGCATCGTAAAGCGGGTCGCCATCGATCACGCCCACCTCGCCCTTCGGTCCGTGCGCGTCTTTCCAGATCAGGTCCGCGAGACTCTTCACGAAATATTTATCGACCAGCGCGCGGCTTCGTCGTTGAAAAAACGGGCCGCGCTTGGCTTTCTGTGCCTGATACAAATCAGCCACGAGTGCTTCAGGCGTCTTAGGAGAAGCCGCGCGAGTTTGAGCGGAAACAGCAGTGGCCGTGATCAAGATGGCGATGACGAATAAAGGAGCGAGCCTGGTTGTCTTCATTATGTTAGTTCCTAAAGAGCGAAATCGAAGTCTTCAACAAAACAGAAAGCCCCTCGACGTAATCGAGGGGCTTTGTTAATCGGAAAAAGCGTCGCGGTTTAGCTGTTACCGCTGAAGCCGCCGCTGTACATGCCGAAGCTGCCCCAAATTTCGTCGATCGTTTTTTCGTTCGAGCCAAATTTTTCGGCGTCTCCGCCCACCAACATGATGTAATTGTCGGTCACGTCGGTGGCCACCAGAATCTTGCCTTTGCCGGGCTTGCCGTCGCTGCCGGTGGAAGTGAACGTCACGATGCTGTAGTCGTCGTTCAGTTCCTTCACCGGTTCCATTTTGATGTCCTTCTCGCCGAAGGCTTTCAGCACGTTTTCCGCGCGCTTGAGCAAGTCCTCTTTGGAAGCGTCCTTGTCCTTAAACGCCACGACCATCACGCCGATCTCGTAGGGCGCAGGAACGTTGGCCATGTAGACATCAACGCCATCCTTGGTCTCCTGGGCGTCCTTGGTGCCTTGCGGAACCATGAACTCATAGCCCTTGACGTCGTCATGCATGCGAATCCAATCGGCCGGAACCGGATTGCTCGTTGGCGGTTTCTTTTCATTCTTGGGAGACGCTGAAGCTGTGGACGCCGTCGAGGACGGTTTGGCGGCTGGTGATGATGTAGCCGGCGTGTTAGCTGCCGGCTTCGTACCGCCGCCGCAGCCCGCCGCGGCCAGCGCGAGCGCGCCGCCCATCAGAAATACAAATTTTTTCATTGATCCTCCGAACAGATGTTTGTCTTGGAAATCGGGCCTGACTATCAAGCTGGCAAACTCGCCCGGATACTTGACGGAATTGCAGGGGAATCTCCGCAACTGGGTTTTGAAGAGCGCGGCAACTCTAAATGAGATGGAAGCGATAAGTCAAAGATAACAATTCTGAGTGTGCGCGATTGACTTCGGAAAAATCGGTGACGCAGTTATGATAGGCGCGCTCCCAAGCCGAACACATGAATGCTCTGCCAATAATTGTTGGTGTCCTGTGTGTGCTGGCGATTGCCTATCGCTATTACTCCGCGTTCATTTCCGCAAAGGTACTCGCGCTGGATGACGCGCGACCCGTGCCCTCAGAGACAAATTACGATGGGCACAATTACTACCCAACCAACAAGTGGGTCCTGTTCGGGCATCACTTTGCCGCGATTTCCGGCGCGGGCCCGCTGATCGGTCCGGTGCTCGCCGCGCAATTTGGATTCCTGCCCGGGCTGTTATGGCTGGTGATTGGCGTCTGCCTGGGTGGCGCCGTGCATGACTTCATGATCCTGGCCGCGAGCATCCGGCGCAATGGAAAATCGCTGGCCGAAATCGCCCGCACTGAGATCAGCGGATTGTCCGGTCTGGTAGCGGGCATCGCGATTCTCTTCATCGTAGTGATTGCGCTCGCCGGCCTGGGTTTGGTGGTCGTCAACGCCCTTGCCGAATCCCCCTGGGGGACGTTCACGGTGGGCTTCACGATTCCGCTGGCGCTCTTCATGGGTCTCTACATGTACGTCTTCCGCAAAGGCAAGGTGACGGAAGCGACCATCATTGGCGTTATCGGTTTACTGCTCGCGGTTTATCTGGGTGGCCGCGTCGCTGATTCATCCTGGGCTTCAGCTTTCACCCTCTCGCCACACAAAGTGACCATCCTGATGGCGAGCTACGGCTTCATTGCTTCGGTTCTGCCGGTTTGGCTGCTGCTCTGTCCGCGCGATTATCTTTCGTCTTACCTGAAGATCGGCACGATCGCGGTGCTGATTATCGGCGTCATTCTCGTCCATCCGAATTTACAAATGCCGGCGGTAACGCCGTTTGTCTCCGGCGGCGGCCCGGTAGTGCCGGGCAAGGTCTATCCCTTCGTCTTCATCACGATCGCCTGCGGCGCCATTAGCGGATTTCACGCGCTGATTTCATCGGGCACCACGCCAAAGATGATTGCGAAAGAAACCGACGCGCGCATGATTGGCTACGGCAGCATGCTGATGGAAGGCCTCGTCGGCGTCGTGGCGTTGATTGCCGCGACTTCCCTTTTTCCCGGCGATTATTTTGCGATCAATACGGCCCAGCGCAACGACGTCGAACGCGCCAAGTACACCCGCATGGTCGATGCCGAAGGCCAGCAGGGATTCGATCTGCAAACGAAGGAACTCGATCGGCTCGAAGCCGAATCAGGCGAGAAAGTTCGCGGCCGCACCGGTGGCGCCGTCACCTTAGCGCTGGGCATCGCCAAAATCTTCGACGGCATTCCGGGCCTGAGCGGCTTGATGAAGTACTGGTATCACTTCGCGATCATGTTCGAGGCGCTCTTCATCCTGACGACCATCGACACGGGGACTCGGGTGGCTCGATTCTTATTGGGTGAATTCGGCGGGCGTTTCTACAAAAAGCTTGAAGAGCCGAATTGGCTGCCAGGATCGATCGTAACCAGCGCCGCAGTAGTCGCGGCCTGGACGGCTTTCATCTGGAGCGGATCGATCTCGACGATCTGGCCGATGTTCGGCATCGCGAACCAGTTACTAGCCGCGGTTGCCCTCTGCGTCGCGACGACCGTCATTATCAATCTAGGAAGGGCTCGCTACAGTTGGGTGACCATCGTTCCGCTCTCATTCGTGGCGACGACTACATTAGTAGCAGGCTACCAATCCATCCGCGACATCTTCTGGCCACAGACGGCGAATCCGGCGACGACGACGCAGGGCTATATCAATACTTCGTTGACTGTATTGATTATGACCGCGGCGGTGATCGTTCTAATCGACTCAGTCAGGAAATGGATCGGCGGCCAACGACGAACTGATTTAACGCCTGAGTCTTCGCTAGCGGAAGCCTAATCTGACTGCAGCGGTTGGACAGTTCCCGCCCAAATCAGCCATAATAGCGGGCTTTTCAAACGGGCTTTATCCCCTTCTTTAGAAGCACTGAAAGGATTATCTCAATAGTGAGTTTAACGTCGAACTTTGCGACGGCGCTGGGTCGCCGCGTATTTATCATCTTATCTGTCGTCATGTGCGCCGCGATCGGCGCACCCGCAACTTTGGCTGCCGGACGTGAAGGCGGCGAAGCTGCGCTGAAACTTCCCGACTTATCACAAGTCTCTTTTCTGGGAATCGATGGACACAAGCTGCTGCTGATCGGACTGGTCTTCTGCTTCCTTGGTCTGATGTTTGGTCTGGTCATTTTCATGCAGTTGAAGAACCTGCCCGTCCATCGCTCGATGAAAGAAATCTCGGAATTGATTTACGAGACCTGCAAGACTTATCTGACCACGCAGGGCAAGTTCATCATGCTCCTTTGGATCTTCATCGCGATTATCATCGTGCTGTATTTCGGCGTGCTTGCGCCCGTGCCCGACAAACCGCTCGCGGTAACTTTGCCGCTCATCCTGTTCTTCAGTTTGGTGGGCATCGCCGGCAGTTACGGCGTGGCGTGGTTCGGCATTCGCGTTAATACGTTTGCCAATTCGCGCACTGCGTTCGCCAGCCTGGGAGGCAAACCTTATCCAATTTATGCGATTCCGCTTCGCGCGGGCATGAGCATCGGCATGATGCTAATCAGCGTCGAACTGCTGATCATGCTGTGCATCCTGCTGTTCGTGCCGGGCGATTACGCCGGCCCCTGCTTCATTGGTTTTGCGATTGGCGAATCACTGGGCGCGGCAGCGTTGCGTATCGCCGGCGGCATCTTCACCAAGATTGCCGACATCGGTTCCGACCTGATGAAGATCGTCTTCAAGATTAAGGAAGACGATGCCCGCAACCCCGGCGTGATTGCCGACTGTACCGGCGACAACGCCGGCGATTCAGTTGGACCCAGCGCGGACGGATTTGAAACTTACGGCGTCACCGGCGTCGCGCTGATTACCTTTATTCTGCTGGCGATTAATCCGAAGACTGCCGGCGCTCGATACGAGGCAATTCAGGTACAACTGCTGGTCTGGATCTTCGTGATGCGCATTATGATGCTCGTCTCCAGTGCCGGTTCGTATTTTGTGAACGGGGCGCTGGCGAAAGCTCGTTACGGCAACGCCGGTGAGATGAATTTTGAAGCACCCCTGACGTCGCTGGTTTGGATCACGTCGATTGTTTCGATCGTCCTGACCTACGCCGTTTCCTATTTGATGGTTCCGGTGCTGAGCGGTGACAGCACACTGTGGTGGAAGCTCGCCACGATCATTTCCTGCGGCACGCTGGCGGGCGCGATCATCCCGGAACTCGTCAAAATCTTCACTTCAACCGAATCGAAGCACGTGCAGGAAGTCGTGAAATCCGCGGAAGAAGGCGGCGCTTCGCTCGGCATCCTCTCGGGTCTGGTGGCCGGAAACTTCTCGGCCTACTGGCTGGGCATCAGCATCGTGGGCCTGATGGGCGTGTCGTACGTCATCAGCACCATGGGCCTCGGCGCGTTAATGGCGGCCCCGGCGGTGTTTGCCTTTGGTCTGGTGGCCTTTGGATTTCTGGGGATGGGCCCCGTGACTATCGCCGTCGATTCGTACGGCCCGGTGACCGACAATGCACAGTCAGTGTACGAGCTGTCGCTGATCGAACAACAGCCCAACATCGTCGAAGAGCTCAAGCGCGATCACAACGTCACGGTGGTATTCGAGCGCGCCAAGCATCTGCTCGAGGAGAACGACGGCGCGGGCAACACCTTCAAAGCAACTGCCAAACCGGTCTTGATCGGCACGGCGGTCGTCGGCGCGACGACCATGATCTTCTCGATCATCATGGCGCTCACGGACGGCTTAACCCGGAACACGGAAAGCCTTTCATTGCTGCACGCGCCTTTCGTGCTGGGCCTGATCACCGGCGGCGCGATCATTTATTGGTTCACCGGTGCGTCAACCCAGGCGGTGACGACTGGCGCTTACCGCGCAGTCGAATTCATCAAAGCTAATATCAAGCTGGAAGGCGTCGAGAAGGCTTCGGTGACGGACAGTAAACGCGTCGTGGAAATCTGTACAAAGTACGCCCAGAAAGGCATGTTCAATATCTTTATGGGCGTGTTCTTCTCGACCCTCGCGTTTGCGTTCCTCGAACCATTCTTCTTCATCGGCTATCTGATTTCAATTGCGATCTTCGGTTTGTATCAGGCGATTTTCATGGCCAATGCCGGCGGCGCCTGGGACAACGCGAAGAAAGTCGTCGAAGTCGACATGAAGCAGAAAGGCACGCCACTCCATGACGCCACCGTGGTGGGCGATACGGTCGGCGATCCTTTCAAGGACACTTCGTCGGTAGCCATGAACCCCGTGATTAAATTTACGACGCTGTTCGGCTTATTGGCGGTTGAGCTGGCTGTCAGTCTCACAAATCAGAAGGGACCGACGCTGGCGCGCATTCTGGCCGCCGTGTTCTTTGTGATTAGTGCGTTCTTCGTGGTTCGTTCCTTCCACGGGATGCGAATTCACTCGGAACGTTAGGCCCGATCGACCGTGCGACACCCGTTTGGAGGCGGGCTACTGCCCGCCATTCTATCCGGAAAGCGAAAACTGGCGGGTATTAGCCCGCCTCTAAACGATTCAGGTAGACCAGTCCTGATAAGCTCAAGTAAGATTCGTTCGTAATCGATTACTGATTGCCGTCATGATTCGCGCGATTCTTTTTCCTACCGATTTCTCAGCGGTCGCGAACAGCGCCTTCCCGCTCGCGCTGGCGGTGGCGGCGCAGTATGACGCGATCGTGCAATCTATCCATATTGCACACGGGGGCGACCCACATATCACCGAAACATCCCGGTATGAATTTCCCGCCGCGCCCACCGGCTCATCTGCCGTGCGCGTGATTGAGACGATCGTGCCAAAAGACAGCGACGATCCGGCGCAGGTGATAATGAAGCAAGCCGAGCTGCGCACCTGTGATTTGATTGTGATGGCGTCGCACGGAAGATCGGACGTAGCCCAGTTCTTTCTGGGACGGAGCGTAGCGGAACAAGTGGCGCGCGATTCGACCGTGCCCACGATCATTGCGCGGCTGTACGGACCTAGGCGCACGACCCGGCCCATCGATCGTTTCAAAAAGATCTTGTTTGTGACGGACCTGGCCGAGAACTCGAAGCGCATTCTACCGGTGGCTGCGTCGCTGGCCACCAAGACCGGGGCGACGCTGGAAACGCTTTGCGTTTTTAACGAAGGTGATGAAGAGCCCGCCGACGCCGGGAAATCAACCCTCGATCGATTCTTTGCGGAAGTGGATTGTAAGTGCGAAGACTTCAAGCGCCTGCACGGTGGCGTCGGCGAAGAAGTCATTGAATATGCAGGGCGTAACAAAGCGGATTTGATTGCCATTACCACCGCCATCGGATCTGGTGGCGCGCCGAACTTTACGGACACAGCGGAATTCATAATTCGCAATGCGCCGTGTCCGGTTTTGTGTGTGAGACCGTAAGACTTGAAACTTTCTATGAACGCATCAATTGCCAGGAACGAAACGCTTTTGGAGGTCGCGCTGGCGCCTCTCGATTTTGTCAGACAAGTTGGTCTGGTAATCGGCTTTAGTTTGCTCACGGCGCTTTCAGCGCAAATTGTCATTCCGGTCCCACCCGTTCCCTTCACGGCGCAAACTTTCGCTGTGGTGCTGGCGGGCGCGCTGTTGGGATCGCGGCTCGGCGCGATCGCGATGATTGTTTACTTAATCGAAGGTGCGGTCGGTTTACCTTTCTTTTCGGGCGGCAGTGGCGGTTACTGGCATTTGCTGGGTCCCACGGGCGGATATCTGGTCGCGTTTCCGGCGGCGGCGTACATTACCGGCGCGTTTGCCGAACACGAATGGGATCGCCGGTTTCTGACGGCCGTGGTGGCGATGGCGATCGGCACGCTCGTCATCCTGCTGGCCGGATGGATGTGGTTCTCGTTAGTGATGCGGACTTCACCTGCGCTGACTGTGTTCGACACAGTCCTGAAATTCATTCCGGGTGACGTGCTCAAGATTTGTGCAGCCGCCGCGGTGCTGCCTTCGGGGTGGAAATTAATTAAGCGTTAGGCGGGTCAGAAACGTAACCGCCAGGGAGAGCCGCCGACCCAAGCATCGATTTAGCCTTTTCAAGCCATGAAGATCTTTGTTTTGTTTTTAATGGCGTTCGCGAATGCGATTATTTTCGCGCAATCACCCGAACAAAATCAGCTGCCTCCGGGCGTGGCCGTTCGCAAATACAAATGGGAAAAAATCGGCCCGGCGCCGCAGGTCGATTCCAGCATGAAAGCTGAGAGCGATTCGCCTTCCGGCAGCGGCTCGACTGATCCGAATGTGCCCGACCAGGCCTCCGGGGTGCGCAGTCGCGATAATACTTTCTTCCAGTACTCGGTCGAAGTCGCCAACGACGGCAGCAAACCGATCAAGGCAATCCTCTGGGACTACATCATTACCGACAGCAGCAGTAACGAAGAGTTGGGCCGGCACAACTTCGTCAGCTTTGAAAAGGTCGGACGCAATGCCGTGAAAGCTTTGCGGGTCAGGTCGCGGGTCTCACCCTCGCGCGTGGTCACGGTCCAGAATACGCCGCCGCCCGGAAACTCAACTGTGGTGGAACGCGTGTTCTTCCGTTGCGTGGTTTACGATGACGGGACGCTTTGGCAGCAGCCGGGGACGAATGAAAACTGCGAAGCGCTGCAAAAACGCGCTACGAAATAGAGGTAACCGAATTGTTAGTTTGCGTCTTCCGATCCCGCTAAGCCGCAAACTAACAGTTTGCGTTACTCCTGCCTCAGATCCAACTCCATAAACATCGCTCCCGGAACCGGATTGTCGTAGTAAGGCGCGATCTCGTTGAATCCGTAGGATCGATAGAGCGCTATCGCGTCATCCATCTTCGGTGGGAGCGTGTCGAGACGCAGCCGCTGATAACCAACCTGTTTTGCCTCTCTAATAATTGCTTCAATTAATTGACGGCCCAGGCCCTGGCCGCGAAATTGTTCTCGCAGGAACAACCGCTTCATTTCGCAAATGGCGTCATCGAGTCTGCGCAACGCGACACAGCCTGATAGTTGTGTGTCTTCATAAGCCAATAATAAGCGCCCTGCCGGCGGAGTGTATGCTCCCGGAAGACCAGCAAGCTCCTTTTCAAAGTTCTGAAAGCAGAGATCAATCTGCAGCCAAGACTGATACTCGCGGAAAAGCTGGCGGGCGTGGGCGATCGATTCAGCAGTATTCGCTTGAATTAAGATCATGACCCGAACGTGTCAGAAGCCCGACCGTCAGGGAGGGCAACCTTCATAACACTCGACTTCGAAGTTAGCGCGACTTGCCCTCCCTTACGGTCGGGCTTCTGACACAGAAAAACTCGGCCTGACGTTATATCAGGCCGAGTGAAAACGAAACCAGCTACTTGATCCCGTCGCTACGCTCCGGGTTCTGAGACTTTACGCAGTGAACGAAGAGCCGCAGCCGCAGCTGCCGGTTGCGTTCGGGTTCTTGAAGGTGAAACCGGAACCCATCACGTTCGTCACGTAATCGATCTCGACGCCATTCAGGTACTGCGCGCTGAACATGTCGACGAACAAGCGCACGCCGTGTTCATCCAAAATGAAATCGCCTTGTCGCGAATTCTCTTCGATATTCAGGCTGTATTGAAATCCCGAGCAGCCGCCCGGCACGACGCGGACGCGCAGGCCGGCGGTCTCCGGCAAGCCTTCTTCGCCCGACATAAATTTCTTGATTTCGTTTGCGGCCGGTTCGGTAACGTTGAGATTTACCGATGGCGCGGACGGCGCGCCCGTCGGTGCGGGGGTTGTGGTTTCTATGTTCGCTGACATTTTCTTTGTTAACTCCTGGTCTTAATTAAGGTTGCTTGTTTCGAGTGCCTTCTTCTTTGAGTCATCTTACTGAGATTTTTTCAAAACGACAAGCTCGGGTTTCATGGCCTCGATGGACACCTGACGCGCGACTTCTTCGGCAACTTTTCGCAGCGCCTGCGCCTGCGGCGACTGCGGTTCGCCGATTACGACGGGCACACCTTTATCGCCGCCTTCGCGCACCTCAATCCCCATGGGCACCGAGCCCAGGAACGGCACGCCGTACTCATGCGCCAACTTGTCGCCACCGCCCTCACCGAAAATGTTGTAGCGATTGCCGGTATCCGGAGCGATGAAGTAACTCATGTTTTCGACGACGCCCAGCACCGGGACGGCCACTGTCTCGAACATTCGCAGGGCCCGGCGCACATCGATCAGCGCGACTTCCTGGGGCGTGGTCACGAGCACCGCACCCTGTACCGGCACCAGTTGCGCGAGGCTCAACTGCACGTCACCCGTCCCCGGCGGCATATCGACGATCAGGTAGTCGAGTTCGCCCCATTTCACATCCGAAAGGAATTGCTTCACCAACCCGTGCAGAATCGGGCCGCGTACAATCAGCGGTTTGTCACCTGGTTGCAGGACGGCCATCGAAATCAATTTGATCCCATGAGCTTCTACCGGAATCAATTTGTTGACGTCGACTTCCGGGCGCGCCTGTCCGGCGCCGAGCATAATCGGAACGTTGGGCCCGTAGACATCGGCATCCATCAAACCGACTTTGGCCCCGTCGAGTGCCAGCGCGACCGCCAGGTTCACGGCGACGGTTGACTTGCCGACACCACCTTTGCCGGACGAAACCGCGATGATGTTTTTCACGCCCGGCACGGAAACTTTGTCGCCCAGCCCGCGACCTTTGGGCACTTCCGCGTCCATCGTCACGTTCACCGCTTGCACGCCGGGAATCGCGCTCACCAACTCGTAAGCGGCCGCTTCCATTTCCGATTTGACTGGACAGGCAGGAGTCGTCAGCACGATCCGGAACGAAACGGCGCCGTTCTCAATCTGCAGATCCTTTATGAAGCCAAGCGTGACGATATCTTTATGAAGATCAGGGTCTTTGATTTGCCGCAGCGCATCGAGCACCACGTTTTCATTTAACTGAGACATGTCGAAATTATGCCGAAGGCGCGAGAGATTTGTCGAACGCTTCATCCGAGGCGAGAGCCGCGTTGACTCACGCGGCTGCTGAAATATACTCTCGCCGGACTCAATGACCGATTTCGATCAGATCGATCAACCACCTCCCGCGCACGCCAGAAAGCGTCCGTTGGTTTTCTGGATTCGCATCTGTGCGATCGTTCTGGCCTTTATTCTCCTCTACATTTTTTACGTCAGCGATCTGTCGACCAATCCACCCGGCTTCTATGTCGACGAATCGGCCATCGCCTACAACGCTTACTTGATCGCCAGAACCGGCGCCAATGAGTTCGGCACTCGCTTTCCGCTGTTCTTTCCGGTTTACACAGGTGCCTGGACGCAATACGCCAATCCTACGCAGATTTATCTGCTGGCGATTCCCTTCGCGTTTCTAAAGCCGAGCATTCTCGTGGCGAGAGTTTATAGCGCTTCGTGGGTCTTTGCCGCGTGTCTCCTGCTGGGCTGGCTGGCGAAAAGAATCTCGGGCCGGGAGTCGATCGGATTGCTGGTCGCAGTGATTGCGATATTCACCCCGTGGCTCTTCGATGTCAGCCGCCTGGTGATGGAGACTTTTTTCTACCCGATGGCCGTGGTCCTGTTTCTAATAGCGATTTATGCTGCCCAGAAGAAAGAGTCATGGTCGTGGATAAACGTAATTGCGGTCGCCGCCTCGCTGATGCTGCTCACTTACAGCTACACCATTGGCCGGCTGTTAGGCCCGCTGCTCGCCGGCGGGCTAATTCTCTTTGCCACATCGCAGCCGCGAATTATCAGCATCGTCAAGACCTGGGCAGTCTTTGCCTTAACTCTGATTCCATTGCTGATCTTCAGGTCGAAGAATCCCGAAGCGCTGACGCAGCGGTTCTACCTGATCTCGTACATCAAGCCGGATACTCCCTGGAGTGAGATTTTCCCCAGGTTCATTCACCGGTACCTTGAAGACCTGAGCCTGCTCAGCTTGCTGTTTGATGGCGACGGCAACCCGCGGCACCACATTTATGGAGCCATGGGGGAGTTTCTCATCGGCGCGTTTGTGCTGGTGGTGATTGGCGTATTCGTCATCGCGGTGCGTCGCTGGCACCAGCCCTTCTGGCGGTTTGTTTTATTTGGCGCTGCGGCTTCGATCGTTCCGGGCGCGTTAACAGCTGATCCGTTTCACTCGTTAAGACTGGTAGCTTATCCAATCTTTCTCCTGATGCTGACGATCCCGGCTCTCGAAGCGTTGCTCGCTCGCGAGGAACCCGGGACCAGTAAGGAAAATGAAGAAGGGATGAGGCGGCCAGCGCCCTTATCGTCGGGGAGAATCGTGCTGGGAATTCTGCTGATCGCAATGGCCGCTCAGACACTCTACTTTCAATCAGTTTTCCGGCGCGATGGTCCGGGCCGCGGCTTGTTTTTCGATGAACCTTACAAAGATGTTTACGATGCAGCCATGGCGATGTCGGCGCGTCCGATTTACCTGGTTGATGGAGGCCAGCCCTCGTACGAACACGCCTTTTGGTATGCGACCATTGAAGGTCGCAGCCGCGACACCTTCATCCATCTCGAAGAAGGTTACTTGCCGCCCGTAGGCGCCATCGTCATAAGTTCCGAGGACCGCTGTCTCAACTGTATGATAATTAAGAAAAGCGGCGGTTATCTGTTGTACCGGGTGCCAACCGACTTAATTCCCTAATGATCTATTTAGATAACAACGCCACCACGCGGGTTGCGCCGGAAGTGTTCGATGCCATGCTGCCGCACCTGACGACGGAATGGGGAAATCCTTCTTCATCACACGCCGCCGGACGAGTGGCGCGCGCCGCGGTCTTAACCGCACGCGCCCAGGCCGCACATTTCCTGGGGGCGGCCAGCGCAAACGAAATCGTCTTTACCTCGGGAGGTTCGGAATCAAACAACTGGGCCATCGGCGGCTTTCTCGAACAGAATCCGACGCGGCGACACCTCGTCACCACCATGGTAGAGCATGAGGCAGTCCGCAACCTTTGTGTGCATCTCAGTGAAATCGGTTGCGAAGTGTCCTGGCTGCGAGTGGATCGAAACGGCGAACTTGACCTGGACGATTTACGCAAAGCTCTGCGCCGTGATACGGGAATCGTGTCGGTGATGATGGCCAACAACGAGACCGGCGTTTTGTTTCCTATCGCAGAGATTGGGCGAATGGTGCGCGAGCACTCCGACGCGGTTGTTCATGTCGATGGCGTGCAGGCAGTCGGGAAGATCCCAATCGATCTGAAGGAGCTGCCCATCGATCTTTTTTCGCTGTCAGGTCACAAGTTTCATGCTCCCAAAGGCATCGGCGCTCTTTATATGAGACGCGGCATCAACCTGCCGCCATTTGTCATCGGCGGGGGACAGGAGCAAGGCCGCCGGTCGGGAACTGAATCAGTTGCGAACATCGTAGGTTTGGGACGCGCCTGTGAATTGGCGCAGGATTTTGCCGGGCACGCTCAGGTGCGGGCGCTGCGCGATCAACTGGAGGACGGAGTGCTCGCACGGTTTCCCGATGCCAAACTAAATGGCGCCGCGTCGCGCGATACTCGTCTGCCCAACACCTCAAATATCTCCTTTGCGGCGCGGGACGGAGCCGAGGTCATGATGCAACTCGACGCGAAAGGAATTTGCGTCTCCACCGGATCGGCCTGTCACTCGGGCTCCGAGCAAGTTTCGGCGGTCCTGCAAGCCATGAATACGCCCGTCGAAATTGCGCGCGGCTCGATCCGTTTTTCCGTCGGGCGCTACAACACGGCCGAAGAAATCGAGACTGTTTTGACTGTTTTAGAAGGCATTTTTAGAAGTAAATCCGGGTCGAAATTTGAAGCGAAAACCGGATAGCTTTTTGCTGAATTCCCGCATAAGATCGCTGCTGAAATAGCGAACCAACAGGGAGTCGTAGTCGTACAAATTTCAGCCACTTCGCACATTTTCAAGGGGGAATCATGAGCGCAACAATAAGAGCAGCCGCACCCGATCTTCGCAGCGAATTAATCAATTGGAGAGAAAGGCTGACTGCGGCCGACCAGCGCGTGGCGCTTGACGGTCTTTTGCGCGAGGTCCAGAGCGCGATTGAACGATTGAGCGCTCCTGAATCATACGGCGTCTGTCAGGTCTGCCATGATTTGATTGGCCAGGCTGAGATGACTGCCGACCCGCTGGCCAAGAACTGTCTAAGTTGCCTCACGCCCGAACAGCTTGAAGAACTCGATGACGATCTGGGCCGCGCCTGGCTGATTCAAGGTGAATCTCTGCCGAAGCGAGACTTTAAATTCAACGGCTGGGAAGTTTCATATCACTACGCGCCGGCCGGCCGATTGAGCGGCGACTACTGTGATCTCGTCACGACTGAAACCGGCGACATGTATTTCCTTATCGGCGATGTCGCCGGCAAAGGTGTCGCGGCGTCACTGTTAATGAGTCGCTTGCACGCAATCTTTCGCAGCCTGATTACCAATCAATTGCCGGTGCACGAACTCGTCGCCAGGGCCAACCATCTATTCGCCGATACAACCATGCGGCCGTATTACGCGACCCTGGTTTGCGGCAAGGCTTCGACGAGCGGTGAAATCGAGCTCTGCAACGCGGGCCACTGTCCCCCGCTTTTGCTCCAGGGAGATTCAGTCTCGCCGATCGCGGCTACTGGTTTGCCGGTGGGGATGTTCTGTCAGGAAAACTACGAGACGGTGCGATTCCAGCTGAACCGGGGCGACCGGCTGCTGCTATACACCGATGGCTTGTCCGAAGCGCGCGATGGAACGAATGAAGAGTATGGCGGTCGTTTGCCAGGCTTCGTCGGAACTTGCGGGACTCTCGCGGCGGGCCAATTGGTGAATCGATTAGTCGAGGACATGCGCGAGTTCTCTCAAGGCATTGCGGTCACCGACGACCTTACGGTGATGGCGATCGAGCTGGCCGGTCATTGAAACGCCGTCGGGCTGAATAACCCAACTGAACTTCACAACGTGTTGAGCGAAAAATTCTGAAAGCCAGACTCCGCAAGATCGCGGCGGCGATCGTCTCCAGTCTTATTTGCGCTTCGGTTCTTTGGGGCGCAGATCTTTATCTGCATCGCCGGCACGGCGTGAATCTTTGGGGCTATCGCGGGCCGTCTGTCGGCAGGAAACAGCCCGGCGAAAAACGGGTCGCGGTTTTTGGTGGCAGCACCACCTGGGGTTTCGGCCTGCGAGCTGGTCAGGATTTTCCGGCCCAGCTCGAACGGCTGCTTTCCGAAGACAAGACCGCAAGCTTCAAAGTCCTCAACCTGGGATTCAACAGCGAAGGCGCGTACTCATTCACCCAGACGCTGAACGACTACGATTATCTGAATGCCGACCTGGTAATTCTTTACAGCGGATACAACGATCTCGGCCTGCCGAATTACTACAATTTTCGCCACCGGTCGCCGGTCTTCGCCTGGACTGGTTATCTGCCGCTGCTGCCGGCTTTGACCATCGACAAGATCAGCGCGTGGCGACAGCAGGCAAATAAACAAAACGCGAAAGTCGTTTTTACGCCGCCGCAGCCCGATGGACGAGGTGAACCCGTGACGCTGCCGCCGCAACCAAAGGTGGAAGCGCAACCCTCTCCGGCTCAAAGACCGCCTACTCAGGGGTGCTCGTCCCGCTGGCAGTTCTATTGCCAGCAAATAACGCGCGTTACCGAACTGGCGCTGGCGAAAGGCAAGCGAGTGTTAATCGTGGGAGAGCCCAACCTGAATTACGAACAAGTTGAACAGCAACTCGAGCTCGAAAATATGCTGGCCACGCGATTCGGTGCTGAGCCCCGGGTTCGTTACCTCAGTCTGGGCCGAGTGGTCGATTTGCGCGATCCAGCTTTATGCTGGGACGCCATGCACCTGACCGAGGAAGGCAATCGCCGAATCGCGGCCGCCCTGCGCGAACCGACCCTGGAAATGCTGCGCTAGCATGCGGAAAACCGCCCGCCGTTATTAAGGTGAGCCGCTCGTTAATTCCTATCGCTCGTCACATTCAGTTCGCGACATCGTGTGGTAAAATCTCTCCTTCGCAGCGCACCCCGGACAAATCCTAGCTGCTGGAGCCGAACCACCCCGATGGATCAGCTACCCAACGCCTGTGAACAAAAAGTGAGCGTCCTGCCCACGGACGATTTCGTGGCCGTGTCCCGGCACACGCCCCTCGGGCAAGCCATTGAAGCAATGAAACAGGATGAAGGTGGCTGCGTCATCATTACTGACGATGGGCGCGTCGCCGGCATTTTCACTGAGCGAGATTTGTTGACCAGAGTCTCCGGCGAGGAGGTCGATCTGCAATCACCGATCGAACAGTGGATGCAGACTGACGTTCAAACCGTCTCATCAGAAGCTACTATCGGCGACGCGGTGCGGCTCATGAACGAGCGCAGTTTTCGAAATGTTCCAATTGTCGACGGAGGGTTACTGCGCGGGTCGATTTCGGTCTTTGATATCATCACGTACCTGGCCGAGTGTTATCCCAAGACAACCATGAACCTACCTCCGCTGCATCAAGTAATGGGGACGGTCGATGGAGGGTGAATGATGGTTAATCGAAAATGGTAAATCGTAAATAGTCGCCGCGACTTCTATTAACGATTTACGATTCACGATTCACTTACTGTTCGAAAGGAAGTTTATTAATACTAATGAGCGCAGTATTAGAACCACCAGTGGAAACTGTTGACAAGCACCTGGAAGAACTCGACACGGTCACCATCCGTTTTGCCGGCGACTCTGGCGACGGCATGCAGTTGACGGGCACGCAGTTCACGAACACGTCGGCAATTGTCGGTAACGATATTTCCACGCTGCCGGACTTCCCTGCTGAGATTCGCGCCCCGGCCGGCAGTCTGCCCGGCGTGAGTGGCTTTCAGCTTAATTTTTCGAACCAGGACATCCGGACGCCCGGCGATCAGCCAAGTGTGCTGGTGGCGATGAACCCCGCCGCATTGAAAGTGAATCTGCCGGACCTGGAAGAGGGCGGCACGATCATCATTAACTCTGATGAGTTCACCAAAGATAACCTCGAGCGCGCGGCTTATCATTCGAATCCGCTCGAAGACGGCTCACTGGCCGGTTATCGCGTCCACACCTTGCCGATTTCCACGCTCAACATGAATGCGCTAAAGGGCGCGGTCGAGTTGTCGCGTAAGGAGATGGCCCGTTGCAAGAACTTCTTCGCGCTCGGCGTTTTGTACTGGTTGTATGACCGTCCGATCGAACCCACGCTTAATTGGATCAATGCGAAATTCCGCAAGAACCCCGAACTGGCCAAAGCTAACGAGGTCGTGCTGAAGACCGGTTATAACTTCGCTGAGACGACCGAAGTTTTCACGACCCACTACAAGATTAAGAAGGCGGTCATCGCTCCCGGGCGTTACCGGAAGATCACGGGCAACGAAGCGACGGCCATTGGTTTCGTGGCGGCGGCCGAACTGGCGGGACGCACTTTGTTCTATGGCTCTTATCCGATTACGCCGGCTTCGGACATTCTTCACGAATTGGCGCGGCACAAGAACTTCGGCGTTAAAACCTTTCAGGCGGAAGATGAAATCGCCGCAGTGTGCGCCGCCATCGGAGCGAGCTTTGCCGGCCATGTGGGATTGACCGGAACTTCAGGACCGGGTGTGGCCCTTAAACAGGAAGCCATCGGCCTGGCCGTGATGACCGAGCTGCCGCTGGTCATCATCAACGTTCAGCGCGGCGGGCCATCGACCGGTTTGCCGACCAAGACCGAACAAGCCGATCTCTTCCAGGCCGTTTGGGGACGCAATGGAGAATGCCCGGCCATCGTCATCGCGCCCGCGACGCCGGCTGATTGCTTCAATATGGCCATCGAATCCGTGCGGCTCGCGTTCAAATACATGGTGCCGGTGTTCTACTTGTCCGATGGTTATCTCGCGAACGGCGCCGAACCCTGGGCGGTCCCCGCGATCGAGAAACTGCCGCGCATCGAGGTCAAGTTTGCGAACGATCCCGGGAACTTTATGCCGTACGCGCGCGACGAAGCGACGTTGGCTCGTCCCTGGGCGCTGCCCGGCACGCCGGGACTGGAACATCGCATCGGCGGCATCGAGAAGCAAAACATCACCGGCAACGTCAATTACGATCCCGAGAACCACCATCTGATGGTGAAACTGCGCCAGGAGAAAGTCGATCGCGCGGCGACCGATATTCCGCCGGTTGAAGTATTCGGAGATTCATCCGGCAAGGTGCTGGTGTTAGGTTGGGGCTCGACCTTCGGTTCGATAACTTCCGCGGTCGAGAGAATGCGTAACGAAGGTAAGTCAGTTTCGAGCGCACACCTGCGCCATTTGAATCCCTTCCCGTCCAATCTGGGAGAAGTGCTGGCGAGTTTTGAAACGGTGATCATTCCCGAAATGAATCTTGGCCAACTGTGCACGATGATTCGCGCAAAGTATTTGATTGACGCAGTGCCCTTCTCGAAGGTCAAGGGACGTCCCTTCCAAATTCGCGAGATCGTCCAGAAGGTTGAAGAGTATTTGTGAGCATATGTTGAGACTGCACCGGAAGCACATGGCAGTTCACATCGCGGGACTTGGCCTGCTGCTAGCCGCGATCATAGTGGCTCCGGCGGCACGCGCTTCTCATTCAGCCGACGCCCGATTGACTTTGAAGTTGCGCGCACTATCGGAAAAGGTTTGTTTTGGTTCGGTGCTGCCTTTGGAGATGACTCTGACAAACGAGAGTGCCAGCGACATCAAACTAAGCCGGCTGGAGATTTGGTCGAATTTTGGAGTTGAGTCTCTTGACGCCAAGGGCCAGAAGCGCGGGGCCGGGCTACTGATAGTCCCAGGTACCAAGGAAGCCTACGAACGGATGCAGAACGAGATAATCACCCTGAACCCGGGCTCGCCTTACCTTACTACGTATCAGTTTGGCGTCAGCGACGCGCGAGTTTTTATTCCGGAAAGTTATCAAATCAACTCCCTGGTCATTTACCACGCTGGGCACGATCGCTCAGCATCCAATTCTGTCACAGTCGAAGTAGTTCACTGCAACACTAATTAATCTGGAGCATTATGAACACACAAGGTAACGGTTCAAACGGTAACGGACACAAGCTGGTCGACGCATCCGTGTCGGCTGAAAGCGAGGGCGGCGAATCGATATTCCATATCGCGCCCCCCCCGGGAGAGTTAACTAAGAAGGACTTCGTGTCGAATCAGGAAGTCCGTTGGTGTCCCGGCTGCGGGGATTACGCCATCCTTAACAATGTGCAGAAAGTAATGCCGGACCTGGGCATAGCGCGCGAGAAGATGGTCTTTGTTTCCGGTATCGGGTGTTCTTCGCGCTTTCCGTACTACATGAATACCTACGGGTTTCATAGCATTCACGGTCGCGCGCCGGCGATTGCCACCGGCGTGAAGGCGGCGAACCCCGATTTGAGCGTTTGGGTAATCACCGGCGACGGTGACGCGCTCTCGATTGGCGGCAACCACTTTGTACACGTGCTGCGACGCAACCTCGATATCAACTACATCCTTTTCAATAACCGCATCTACGGGTTGACGAAGGGTCAATACAGCCCGACTTCGGTGTTTGGCCAACGAACCAAATCAACGCCAATGGGCGTCATCGATTATCCGCTGAATCCGCTGTCGCTCGCGATTGCCAGCGAAGCCACCTTTGTCGCCCGTTCGATCGATATCGACGTGAAGCATCTCGGCGTAATGGTCGAGGCCGCGGCGAAACACAAGGGCGTTTCCTTCCTCGAGGTCTATCAGAACTGCAACATCTTCAACGACGGCGCTTTCGATTATTTTGCCGAGCGCGGCGTTCGTGCGGAGAAGGTTTTATATCTCGAACACGGCAAGCCCATGCTTTTCGGAAAAGATCGGAACAAGGGCATTCGCATGAATGGAGCGTTGCCTGAGGTGGTCACGATTGGTGAAAACGGCGCGACGGAAGCCGACATTCTGGTGCACGACATTCATCTTGAGGATCCGTCAGTCGCTTTCATGCTGGCGCGCATGGAGCAACCGGACTTTCCGCAACCCGTGGGAATCTTCCGGTCGATTAATCGGCCGAGTTACGATCAATTGCTCGTCGACCAAATCGACAGCGCCATCGCCAAGTCAGGCCCTGGCAGTCTCGACAAGCTGATTAATACCGGCGACATGTGGACGGTGGAATGATTTGTCCTTCCTGCGGTTACGACAATATTGAAGGCGCCGACCGGTGCGAGGAGTGCGTCACGCCGCTCCTCAACCTCGATGTGCCGAGCGTGGATTACGCTACGGGGCTGGCGCGCTCGGCCATGGAAGACGATCTGAGCAAGCTCGACAGCGAGTTCCTGGGCGTGACGCCGGACACTCTGGCGAGCGATGTGGTTAGTCAAATGAAGCAGGCGCGTCTCGGCTGCGCGCTGGTTCTCGACAATGGAAAGTTAGTCGGCATCTTCACTGAACGCGACCTTTTGAGCAAACTGACAGGGCGCACCGCATACCCCACGACGACGCCGGTGAAAGATGTGATGAGCCCAAACCCCGAGGTCCTGCTCGAAAGCGATTCCGTCGCGGCCGCTCTCAACAAGATGTCCATGGGTCGCTATCGGCACATTCCGGTGCAGAAGGCGGATGGGAGTTACGGCGTCACCTCGATCAAACACGTGCTGAAATATCTCGCCCAATCGCAGTGGTAAACCTGCGGGTCTACTCGCGTCGTGTAACTACAAAGAGAACGCCACCTTCACAACACCAGTTCAATCTTCAGGGGCGCCCGTTTGCTGACTTGATAGATCTCGGTAAATACCGCGGCCGCGGCTTGGGCTGCACGACTGAGTTCGTCATCACTTATTTGAAAACGACCTTCATACTTACCATAGTTAGATTTCTTGAAGCCCAGGCTTACGAGTGAGTCGACTGCAGCTTGGGTAAATTGAAATTCATTCGATGAATCGGTCGGCACCACGAGCAGCAAGGATCTCGCAGGACCTTTCACCTCTTGAACAAAATCGATCCGCTGCTTCCCTGCTGAAGCTGACCCGAAACCGTCCCGGCTTTCATGCATAAATTTTTGAAAGGCTTCGCGTAAAAAGGGCTCGTTGCATTCCGCCCACTCTTCGCTCAAGGAAGGTTTTACTTGCTTGATGAGCACTCCAGCACTGTCCGACTTCCATTTTGCTGATGGCGAACGTTTCACCTTAGTCGCCGTTCGCCGCGGCGTAGATTTCTCAGGTCGAGGCTCAATTCTGGTTGCTATGTCATCTAACAATTTTTTGAACGCCGGAAAGGTCGGCGAACCCTTCCAGCCGACCAACCGGGCCGTGTGCAGCCCCTGATAACGAAAGGGCAGTTCCACCTCATCGATCGCCACGGGAATCAACTTATTCAACTTAAGCGCATAAGCAGCTTCGTCTCTAACATATTGGGAGCTGACCGACTGGTCGGACCAGAGGACGATCACGCATTTCGCCGATTTCAATTCGCGTTCAATCACATCATCAAAGTGTTCGCCCGACCTCAATTGCGGATCCCACCAGACAGACCAGCCCGCTTTTTCCAGTGTCTCAGCGAGCGGTTTGGCCCGGTTGCGATCTTCACGCTTATAGCTGATAAAGATGTCGCTCATCGCGCTGCTTTAATCAGGAACGTTAGAGAGCTTGCCTCTCAGCAAAGGTCGCCGACTTGATCATGGACCTGGCGCCACCGCGTGCCGGTCTTTTTGAAAACGAGCAGAACATATCCGTCAAAGGCGCCTCCCTGGGCAAACACTTCACCGACGCCGTCGCCATCGACGTCCAGTTGATCGATGAAGTCAATACTCGAAAGAAACCCTTCGGGCGGCGGTTGATACGCCTGAAACTTCATGAACTCGGCGCGCAGTCCCTTGCCTTGCGGCGTGGCGATCAAGAACAGGTCACGCTGGAATTTGTTTTTCGCGGTGAGGGTAAAGCTCCCGACGATCTCGTATTTGCCGTCGCCGTTGAGATCAGTCGCCGTCAAATTTGTTACTTTGATCGCGGAGATTAGACTGGCCGGCGTCCGGCGTTGTTGATAGATGCTCTTCATCAGCGCCAGCGCCGCGGTGCGTTCCGCGTCAGTCGGCGGGCGTCGCGAGATCGCTCGCTTACCTAAGGTGTCTGAGTTCGTGGCCAGCGCCATGACCTTGCCTCCCAGGCGTGCTGACGTTGAAATTGAAGCTTGCGCATGCACGTTGTTGCAGCCTTCGGTCCATCCGTTGACCGTAGCGCTGCCCGCGTCACCGCCGCCAAAAATCACCCGATAAACTGTTCCCTTCTTGAAATACTCTTCGGCGAAAGTTTTCTGCCTGTCCTTTTGCTCGTCGCTATAAGGCGAACGCAGTTGTTTGCCGGCGACGACGGCCAGCGCATCGACTGAGCCTTCGCCCGATTCTGACGACACGGCGAGGATAACGGTCTGCTTGCGCGTCTGGGCGTCGGTCATGCTGGCGAGCAGCGCCACAAGCAAACACAACGAAAGGGATGCACGACAGGGGCTAAGATTCATTCAGAGACAACTCCTCTTCAATTCGGCTGGGACTACGGGCCTATGATACTGCAAGCAGTTTTCGCGCGTGCGAATTTTTTGGTTTGTTTGGCAACCTCGGCCCGACTATACTCAGGTTGCGATCCACGCCACACACCGACTTGCGAATCGACTCACATCAAGCTGACACGGGTGCGCCCTTAACGGGAAAGGGGTTTCGTTTCGCGATTGTCGCCAGTCGCTGGAACGATTCGCTGGTGTCGCGGCTCGTCGAGGGAGCCGTGGAAGCTCTGCAAGAGAGTTCCGTTGATCAAGACGGGATTGAGATTTATCGCGTGCCGGGATCTTTCGAGTTGCCGCTCTGTGCCTTGAAAGCTGCCGAGAGCGGCAAATTCGCTGCGGTCATTTGTCTCGGCGTCGTCATTCGCGGCGAGACGCCACATTTTGATTTCGTCGCCGCCGAAGCGGCTCGCGGCATCAACGAAGTAAGCCTGAAAACCGGCGTGCCGGTGATGTTTGGCGTCATCACGGCCAACACAGTCGAGCAGGCAAATGCTCGCGCCGGGACGAAACACCATAACAAAGGTTATGAAGCAGCCATGGCAGCCGTCGAAGTCGTGAATCTTTATCGTGAGAAATTCGATCAGCGGACGTGATAATGATAAGGTACTTTGAGCCCGGTATTTCGTTGATCGTTTGATTTCAAAGTACCAGGCTTAAAGTACAAAGCTCTTTTTTGAGGTCTATGGGTTCTCGTCGTAAGGCGCGTGAATGCGCCTTGCAAATGCTCTTTGCGGCCGACGTAGCTGGAACGCGCGGAGATCAACTCGCGCGCATGTTCTGGTCTGAACTCTCCGACGGCGAGCTGGAGCCGGGCGCTCAGGAATTCGCCACTACCCTGGCCATGGGCGCGCTCGCGCACCTGGACGAGGTTGACGAAAAGATCAAATCGCGGGCCGAACACTGGCGTATCTCACGCATGGCGCTGGTCGATCGGAACTTGCTGCGGCTGGCCGTTTACGAATTTCTCCACGAACCAACTCCGCGCACGGTCATCATCAACGAAGCCCTGGAAATCGCCCGGCGCTTTTCCACCTGGGAAGCCACTCAATTCATCAACGGCATTCTTGACGCTATCAAACGCGACCTGGATCAGGAATCACCCGAGCCGGAATCGCACGCCACGGCCACCGAAGAGCCGGAATAATCAAAGCGCCGGATTGCGCATTTGAGCTAAACTGCAGGCCATGACTGACGAGCAGCGCCTTTTTCTCGACGACGCAAACGAGATTGTCGAGAGACTGTATGGCGACCTCGAGCAATTGCGCGAGGCCCGCGTCGAAGGCAAGCGGCGTCGGCAACTGGCAGCCCAGATTTTCCGCCGGGTTCATACACTGAAGGGTTCGGCCGCAAGTTTTGGTTTTGTTCCGATCAGTGAAGTGGCTCACAATTTCGAAACGGTGCTTGATGGCTTGCGTCTGGGCCGGATGGAGTTAACCGCGGGCGTCTTGGACACCTTTGAAGATGCGGTCAGTTGTATCGATCGGGTTCTGCATGCGCCCAACGAAAAGATCGTCCAGGATCAGAATCAAATCGTCCAGCGCCTGGCGCGTCTGGCGGAAGCGAGCCAGCGCCGGGGCGGCATCGATAGCGGTCTCCGCGCCGGTTTACCCAACGACATCGCGACCTCTCTGAGCGAGTACGACCTGCATCACGCGCGTGAAGCTGTTCGTGAAGGGGCCAAGCTTTTCGTCGTGTCGGCAACTTTCGACATTGACACCTTTGATCGGAATTTTCGCGAACTGACCAGGCTGTTGGGACACAGCGGTGAAGTAATCGCTACGATGCCAGGCGGCCCGGCGGCGGACAATGAAATTAGTTTTCGCATTCTTTACGCGGCGGACTTGATCGCCGGCGAGGTGCTGCGTCAGGCTGCTCTGCTCTCTCGCCTCGAACACGTCGAGATTCCCATGCGACTGGCGGCGAATGAGGCGGTGTCAGCGCGGGACGGCGCGACCCAACCCTTTACCAATCCGGAAGTCGATCGTCGCGCGGTCCGTGTTGATTTAGCCTTACTGGATGATCTAATCACCAATGCGGGAGAACTGTTTCGGCAAGCCACGAACGTGCTGGCCCAGACAGCGGGCGCCAGCGCCTCGCCGGCGACGGATCGCGCGGTCAGCGATCTACGTATGCGCTTTGTCGCTTTTGAAGAGCGGCTAATTCGATTACGTCTGGTTCCGGCCAGCGAAGTACTGCAACGCGCTGCGGCTCGCGCCGGCCGCATTGCCGCGCGTCATCTCGGCAAGCAAGTCCAATTTTGCATCGACGGCTCTGATGTCGGTATCGAAAAGTCTCTGGCTGACGTGATTGCCGATCCGCTGCTCCACCTCGTGCGTAATGCCATCACCCATGGGATTGAGGATCCGGACGAACGGCGGGCCGCCGGCAAAGATCCAGTCGGCCGCGTGACCCTGACAGCTACGAATCGCTCCGGCAGAATCAATGTCATGGTCAGCGACGACGGTCGCGGCATTAACCTCGACGGGGTGAAGGCCGCCGCCGCTGAACAAGGGATTTCCAGCACCGGGCTTTCCGAAGATCAATGTCTGCGATTAATCTTCCGGCCGGGATTTTCGACCCTGTCCGAGGTGTCAGATATGGCCGGCCGCGGAATCGGTCTGGACGTCGTGGATCGGGCCATGGATGTGGCCGGTGGCGAAGTGCGCGTCGCAACTCAAAGAGGATTGGGCACCACTTTCGCGATGATCGTCCCGGCGGCCCTCTCGCTGGTGAATTGCGTGATGGTGCGATCCGGCGAACAGGTGTTCGCTATCGACGCGACCAACGTGCAGGATCGTCGCCGCCAGTTCGTGGGCGCCAATGGCGAGCTTGAGGTCCAGGATCTGCCGCTTTTGAAACTTGGCGACCTGATCGATCAGCGAACGGATGGTGCCGATGCCAACGAATACATCGTTTGGCGGCGGCCGGCGGTGTCAGCGAATGAACACAACGGTGACGGCTATCGTATCGCGGTCGATGAGATCATCACGACGCAGGAAACCCTGGTTCGCGGGCTGGGCCGTCACGCCTACCGTTGGATGGGAGTTTGCGGCGCGGCGGAGATATTTGACGGTCGTGTAGCTCTGGTTCTGGATCTGGGCGAGCTAATCGAAGACGCTTCGCAATCAAGACCTCAATGAAATTGAACTTTGCATTTGCGTTAGTTGCATTAGCGTTGGCGGCCCTCTCGTCAGGCGATGCCCATGCACAAACGCGCACCTACCCCGACAAAATTCGCGGCTACAAAGTGGAGCGCACCGTGGTCGAGGTAAAGCGCGCATCGTCGAAACCTGTCAACAATGGGAAGGGCCCGCAACCCGCTACTGACGATTCGAACGTCGATCAGTTGATCACCCTGGGCAAGCCTACTCTTGCTCGCGTTACGCCACTCGGGATTACCTTCGAAGTGCCTATGATCGTGGCTCCGGTTACGCAAAGCGGGAAAGTCGATTTCCTGGTCTTTGAGGACATGGAAGTCAATGGGCACTCAGTCAACATAGCCGACTACGAACATTCTTTTAGCCTGCCCGGCAGTAAACCTTTAACGCTGGATCACCCGCTGAGTATTCACATCTACCTATCCAGCGCCTTGCTGGCCGCACTTGGAGAATGGACAGATTCGCAGGACACGTGGCCGGTGAAAGGACGCGTTTACGTTTTTGGTAAATTCAAGAAAAGCCTGTTCAGTTTCAAACGGTGCGTGCCGGTGGAGCTGGATCTGACCATGCGAAATCCGCTCAAGGAGAAATGAAGCCGCGGGCGGCCACTATTTAGCGATCGCGTAAAGCTTCGAAATATCAGTGAAGTAAAGCTGTCGGGAATCAACTGCCAGATGCTTAATCCAACCGGCGTTGCCGCGATCGAGTTCAACGGGGGTGCCCCCGTTTCTGGGAACCTTCATCAGCGCCACCGGACCGAATGAACCCTCGCCGCGCACATTGTCGAAGTAGTACACGTTGGTTTCGTCGATAACAAACTCCATGGTGGAATTGATCGATGGCGCCAGTTGGCTCAACTCGCCGGTCTTCCGGGACAATCTCATCAAGGCCGATTGACCGTTTTTCGCCATTTGGCAGAAGTAGAAATTGTCGTCATCCAGACGCAGACCCAGACTTGGGGATGGCGATGAGCCGTGAGAAATCGCGATCACCTCGCCGCCGATTTTTCGAATCTCCTTGATCCCGTCACCGGTCATCCAGTAAACAAAGTTCTCGTCCTGGGCAATGCCACTCGCGCCGAGGTATTTCGGTGTCAACGGCTTCGCTTCACCACCTTTCTTTGGCGCAACCATCAAAGGCTCCGGCGGTGAGCCTTCTCCGCCCCAGATCAACCAGTAGATGTTCTCGCTATCCATCACTATTTCGTCCGGCTTCGGCGCTTGGGGAATAATCTTTTCGCTCGCGCCACCCGCTTTCGCCACCCGCGAGAGACTGCCACCGTCTGACCAGTAAACGTACTTGTCATCAATCGCCAGCGTGGTATCGGGAATAACCTCGCCACCTTTGACCAGCACGCTGACGCTGCCATCCTGCAGCGAAATCTTCTTAACGTTATTGGTGCCTTCGTGCTGACTGGCGACCGTGCCGCCGGTGACGAAGTAGACCGCCTCGCCATCGGTCACAATGTTGGCGGGATGATCTTCCTTATCGGCGAGCACTTTCGTTTTCGCCCAGGACGCGGTGCTGGTTTTGTTCGTCGAGCGACAAGCCAGTAGCGACAGCGCCAGCAGCAGCAGCGCAGTGATCATCCGGACGACCGTGCTTTTTCTTCGAAGATCGATCATGCCCAATCAACTTTCGGGTGCATTGTGTGCCACTTAGTGGCTTTCTCAAAAGCGAGCGCGACCCGCAACGGCGCTGCTTCGTCATACAAACCGCCGGTGAACATGATGGCCTGCGGTAGATTCGCGGACGGGGAATTGTTGGGCTGGGGCACGTCGGCAAATCCGCACGGAACACAAACCGCCGGCTGGCCCGTCATGTTCGTGATGATGAGGCTGGCGCTGCCCGGCGCCGGCGAAACGAAGACATCCCACTGCGACATTAGCTTGTCCATTTCGCGCATGAGGAGTACCCGCGCGCGTTGCGCTCTCAGGTATTCAACGGCGGGAATGAACCGGGAAGTGCGAAACGAGTTGGGCCAGTCGCCGTTTCCCTGCCCTGACAATTGATTGACGCGGCCGTCGCGGGTGATGTCGTCAAATGCCGTTGCGGCTTCCGCCGTCAGAATGTAACGAATGTTGTTAGTCGGAAACTTTGGCAATTCGATCGGGGTCATCTTCGCGCCCGCCTTCTCCAGGTCGGCCAGCGCCTGCTTATACACCACGTTGCGATCCTGGAGGAACTTGCGTTGGGCCTCAGTGGCGTTCGGTCCCGGCGTCGTCTCAAATTCAGCTTTCAAATATCCGATGCGCAAGGTGCTCAACGGCGCCTCGGCGTTCCAATTGAAAGGCGCATCGCCAACCGTGAGATCCTTCTCATCGGGTCCATAGATCGCGTCCAATGCGGCGGCGCAATCTTCCACGCCGCGGCAAATCGGACCAATCTTGTCCATCGTCCAACTCAAGCCCATCGCGCCGTAGCGGCTCACGCGCCCGTAGGTCGGACGCAAACCGGTGACGCCACAGGTCGATGACGGCGAAACGATAGAGCCGAGCGTCTCAGTACCGATTGAGAATCCGACGAGGCCGGCCGCCGTCGCTGACGCTGGTCCCGCCGAGGAGCCACTCGATCCCCCGCGATCGTCGCTGAGATTCCATGGGTTGCGCGTGACCCCGGCGAACCACCGCGCGCCTTGCGCTAAGGCGCCCATCGAGAGTTTGGCGACTAACACCGCGCCGGCGTCTGCCAGGCGCTGGACGACGGTGGCGTCATAATCAATCACCTGCTCACGATATGGTTCAGCGCCCCAGGTGGTCTTGATTCCCCTGGTCGCAAACAAATCCTTCGCGCCCCACGGAATGCCGTGCAAGGGCCCGCGATATTTCCCGCGTTTCAAATCATCATCAGCAGCCTGAGCCTGTTTCATGGCCAGCTCTTCGGTGAGCGTCACGATGCATAACAATTTCGGCCCGTACTTCTTCAGCCGGTTCAGATACATCTTTGTGAGTTCGACCGATGAAACTTTCTTTGTGCGGATCAATTCGGCCAGCTGGGGCACCGTCGCAAAGGCCAGGTCTTCGACCGATTTGAACTGTGCGGGTTCATTCTTGCCGAACCGAAACTTGATCCTGGCGGGCGCCCGTTTGACGTGAAAGCCGGGGAGCGCGGGATGGAAAACGATCGCCGGCTCGGTGTCGAGGGGCACCTCGATCTTGCGCACCGCCTCGTAGCTGTTGAGATTTCCATTCACGCCACCGAGCGCTTGCGTCTCCTGGGCATCGGTGAATTCAAGGCCCATCAACTTCTCGGCGTTGTGCATCATCTCTTTGGTGATGCGCATCGGCGTCGGCGACGGACTGGCTGAAGGAGCCGGCGTGGGCGATGGCGTCTGCGCCAGGGTTTTGAGCGGCGCATTCGAAACTGCCAGTGCGGCTGCCCCGGCGGCGGGAAGAACCTTTACGAAGTTGCGACGGTTGATGGTTCGTTTCTTTTTCTTCATTCAGGCCTCTTGCTCTGGTCGGGTTTATTGAGTCGGGCTGCCGTATTTCATCTTCACGACCTTGGCCTTTCCGGTGCGATAGACCGTGACGATGAAAAGGTTGTCGTATTCACTTTCGGGAATGGTCGGATACTTCGGGCCGCCGAGCGCCTCGACAATTTCCGGCACGGTATTGTTATGACCGGCAATGAAAATAGTCTGGCCCGAATGCTGCGCGCGAATTTGTCCCAGCAAGTCGGCCGTGTTCTTGGAATTAACCACAGTTACCGGCACGCCGGTTTTATCAGACAGTGGTTTGACGGTTAGCTGTGTGCGCTTGTATTGGGTCGCGTAAATCGCATTTATTTCAGCGTCACCAAACACCCGGGCAATCTCTTTGGCGCGCGCGTGCCCGGCTACACTCAGATCGACGTCGGGATTATTTGGATCGATGATTTTCTCAGCGTGCCTGACGATGATTACCGTGGTCACGGGCCGGCGAAATGTCGCGTAGTAGCCGAATACCACCACGGCCCCGAGAATGGCGAAGAGCATCGTAAATACGAGCGCGGTTCTCAGCTTCGATCGCGGTTCCGACACGTCGGTAGTCATTGGCGATTACGATTTCCGTAGCTAAATCAGCAAGGCGTGGCCGCATACAATATCACAAAACGAAGTCAGTACCGGCCCCGCGTCAGCGGGTGGATCCCCGGGTCAACTCCACCGCCGCCTGAATCCATTTCCGCACGCAAATGGTACTGACCGGTTTCTGACAGGTGGATGCAAACGATAAGAGAAGGTGCTAACCTATTGAGTCAAACGAACTCATAAGTTAATCGAGTGCGGTCTTTGCGATCGCCGGCGGTGAATTTCCCTTGGCTCAAGAACAACTCAAAACCGATTATTCTGAAGTTATCGCCGAAAACTTCGGCGCCAACGCTACTTACGTCGAGACTTTGCTGGCGCGCTGGCAAAGCAATCCTTCGCTGGTGGACGAGTCGTGGCGTGCTTATTTCGAGGAACTGGTCGGATCAAACGGCGACGCCAGCAATCAAGCAAATCCGGCTGTTGCCCGGCCTGCGTCCGCGGTAACCGGCGAGGCTGCGGCGGGCGATGGCGCGGCGGTAAAAGCCGCGAAGACGAAACCACCCGCTCCTGCACCTCAACCCAGCACTTCGACGTCGGCCCATGCCGAGCGTATCCCGATTCGCGGACCGGCGCTGAAGATCGTCGAGAACATGGAGACGAGCCTGTCGGTGCCGACGGCCACCTCGCAACGACGGATTCCCGTCAAGTTGCTTGATGAAAACCGTCGCTTGATTAACCGGCACCTGCAGGACTCCGGCCGTCGCAAAGCCTCATTCACCCACCTGATTGCGTTCGCGATGCTGAGGGCACTTGAACAATTCCCACAGATGAACGATGGGTTTGAAGTAATCGAGGATCAACCTACCCGAATCAAACGCGCTGAAGTTAATCTCGGCTTGGCGATTGACGTGGAGAAAAAAGACGGTAGCCGTTCGCTGCTCGTGCCTAACGTCAAGAACGCCGGCTCGTTCGGCTTTTCGGAATTTCTCAAGGCCTACGACGACGTGGTCACTCGCGCTCGCGGGGGCAAACTGCAAGTTTCAGATTTTCAGGGCACAACGATCTCGCTGACAAATCCGGGAACGATCGGCACGGTAGCGTCGACGCCGCGATTGATGGCCGGCCAGTCAGTCATCATTGCTACCGGCGCGATTGAGTTCCCGGCTGAATACCAATCAATTCACGCTTCGATCCTGCCGCAGCTCGGCATCAGCAAGGCGATTACCATCAGCAGCACCTATGATCATCGCATCATCCAGGGCGCTGAGTCAGGCGCGTTTCTGGCGCGCGTGCACGAGTTGCTGCTCGGCGCAGACAAGTTTTACGAAGATATCTTTCTCGATCTCGGAATTCCCCATCCGCCTTTCCGCTGGAACGTCGATCGCAATCCGCTCTTTCTCGGCGCGGACCAGATGCACGAGCTTTCCAGCACAGTGGGATCCGAAGCTTGGAATTCACGTGACTTGAAGTCGC